>Ga0194119_10000545_pt1 | contig 72230 bp, 62 predicted proteins | sample TA2MahC100mmetaG_FD_148620 | JGI IMG/M metagenome (GOLD analysis project Ga0194119, IMG submission 148620) | Freshwater microbial communities from Lake Tanganyika, Tanzania - TA2015018 Mahale Deep Cast 100m | ecosystem: Environmental > Aquatic > Freshwater > Lake | place: Tanzania: Lake... | reverse complement strand
ACAAAAATTACATTTTGTACTCATAGTTATCCCCGTTCATATGGATTTTTAAATTTAGGTGGTGTTGGAATATACACCGTAATGATAACGATTTTCTTATTCCTTTCACCACACACAACATGTATAGCTGGGTAGGGTGGATAAAGGCGCTGGTTTTTTGCGCCGTATCCACCAACGATTATCGCATGAATGGCGGATTCGCTCCGCTTAATCCACCCTACAAGGCTACCATTTTTATGAAAATAAATAGTCGCTGTCCCTGTTTATCCTTTGCATCTGTCAAAGACAGCCAGTCTTTTGACAAGACTTTCGCCACGACATTCCTTTGGCTTTATGAATAAAGCTATCTTTGAGTCAGTATAAACCTTTTGCTGACTTGTAATCATAGATGTCAAAAATAGGTTTGTCATATTTTCACTTGATATTAAGGCGGCGAAATCCGTAATGCCTAAACCAATGTATCGAGAAAAGAAAACGAGCCACACTAGTTCAAAGACAGAGCGCTTATCGGATGCTTTTTTTATCTCTGATTCCACAAGTTCTCTGATTTGTTTCTGTAATAACTTGGTTTTATATTCGTTGTAAATAGCTTCACATACTGCTAACACATGACAAATAACCTTTTCAGATTCTCTTTTCAAAAGCATTAGCAGACTCATAGTCTTGAGAAGCTGTTTTCGTCGCGTGTTAGCGTCGGCCGAAAACTCAATTTTCAGCTCCTGATTATCAGTATATAATTCGGAAAAGAATTTTTCTAAAATACTTGTTCCCGGAAATGCTTTATGAATATCAAGTGCCTTTAATAAAGTCAGTTCAAACGTCTTGAATGGAACAGTAGCTTTATCTCTTAAAGAATGCGGGTGATATTCTCTGTCGTGGTGGCGATAAAGACCTTCGGGTAGAGTTAGCACTTTTGTTTTATGTTCGTTAATCAAGAGATTAAAGCTTACGAGTTCATCCGCAAGCTCTTTGAGAATTATTTTTGCGTCCTCTTCTTTATTGCATAGAATACGGTAATCGTCTTTGAACCGGCTGCCAACAAAATCAATCTTTTTAAGTTTGCGCGAGACTTTTCTGTCTATACTCGCCAAAATAATTTCTGCAATTAAGTCACTCAACGCTGAACCCACAGGGATGCCATTTGTCCGCCCATCATTGGCATACTGGATTAAGCGGTCAAGTTTATTGCCGGTCAATGAACAGTCTTTGTCTGCAAATGCCTTTTCGCGGCCATGAATCGCCCAGCCAATACTATGCGTGTAAACAGAATTATAAAAGTTTGTAATGTCGGCACGAATAAGTAAGCTAAATTTGTGCGCCTCTGCGACCATGTCCTTTTCAGCCATCTCTATCCACTCGTAGATCATTCTGCCAGAACGTAATGGGCCTAACTGCCCGGTTTCTTTAGCATTCACCGGTATAGGCAGACTATATGAAAATATTTTCAAGTCTGAATGAAATAGATGGCCAATTATCGTTTCCCAATCATTAACAAGCCAATAAACGATGTCATGATAATTGCATGGATGTTGAATGCCGAAGACCCTTGAGGTTAGCAAAGACTTCGGATAGGAAATTGAAACTAATTGTCGTCTTGCGAGGTCTCTCAAATCCTTAACATAAGGCTTGCGCCTTAATTTAAAGTCAGACACGCTGAAGGAAGGGGGGAGCACATATTGTTCGGGGTAATAACCGTGATTCAATAACCAATGGGCAACTTCGTCTTTATCTAATGCTCGAAGTAGTCTTGCGGTTGCTCTGAAATGTTTTTTGGGTAATGACATAAAGAATCTTTTTGCGATTTGTCTAATACCTTATCTTCAATGGTAGAAACTTTTCAACTGAGAATGCCATATAGTTCATTATGCCGTTATTTATATTTGCCCCCAAAAAAAACATGGGGTCAAACCTAATCTATTGACAATAAAGAGTTTTTCCCTTTAAAAAGATTATACATTTAACAGTTTTGATTACAAGGATATATTGGGGATTGATTACAATTCAGGTAAATCATTTTACCTGCATAGTAACTATTCGCCGGAGAGCGTTTTATTGCACTGGTTATAGAGGAACCTCGATAATAGGGACAGCTACCATTTTTATGAAAATAAATAGTCGCTGTCCCTGTTTATCCGTATTTATCTCAGGTTGAACTTAAGCCGTTTATCAGCTAACAAGTTATTATACAGTTTCTGCCTTTTATCAAAGAAAAATTTAAATATCAATACAAAACTATAAATTATTGGCAAAGATACACCTATTATTTCATGATACCATTACTTTTTGCATGATAGGCAGAAAAGGGGATATTTCTTACATAATCAATATCCTTTTTGGGCATAAAATGTAACCTCCCGGTATTCTGAAAAAAAAGTTACCGTATTTTAATACACACACCATTACAATGGCATATTTCCATGTTTCTTCGGGGGAAGTGTTGCGCGTTTTGAAAGGGTGTTGTGTAATGCGATTGCTACTTTGTATCGTGTACACGATGGTTCTATGACGTCAGAAATCAACACGTTGGCAGCCGCCTGATAGGGTGAGGCAAACCTTTGATGATATTCTGAAATTAATTTTGCCTCCGCGGCTTTTTGGTCTTCGGCGTTTTTCAGTTCATGCCGGTAGAGAATCTTCACTGCCCCTTCAGCGCCCATTACGGCGATTTCCGCTGTCGGCCATGCAAATACAATATCCGCCCCCATATCGCTGCTGCACATGGCAAGATAGGCTCCGCCGTATGCCTTGCGAAGGATTACGGTGATTTTCGGAACGGTGGCTTCGGCGTACGCATACAGCATTTTTGCCCCATGCCGGATAATGCCCCCTTGCTCCTCCGCCACTCCCGGCAAAAAACCGGGCACGTCCACTAACGTTACCAGTGGAATATTAAACATGTCGCAGAAACGGATAAACCTGCTTGCCTTATCCGATGCGTCAATATCAATGGTTCCAGCCTTTTCCATTGACTGATTGGCAACCAGCCCCACAACGATCCCTTCAATCCTTGCAAACCCAATAACAATATTTTTTGCCCACTCTTTCTGTACTTCCAGGAATGAATCATTATCGACGAGCCTTTTAATAACTTCCAGTACATTCATTGGTTCTCTGTTGTCCGCAGGAACGAGTATATTCATTTCCTCATCTTTATTAAGCGAAATGTTTTGTGCCGGCCGGTGGGGAGGATCAAGGACATTGTTAGAGGGGAAATAGGAGAGCAATTTTCGGACAAGTTCGATGGCATGTTCATCGTTTTCAGCGACAAAATGAATGTTGCCACTTACCGAGGCATGAACTGCCGTGTTCCCTATCTCATCCATCGTTATATCTTTTCCGGTGACAGACCGGATAACATCCGGTCCGCAAATAAACATGTAGGAATTATGCCTTGTCATAATGATAAAATCCATAAGCGCCGGTGAATATGACGCCCCGCCGGCACAGGGGCCTGCAATGACGGCGATTTGCGGTACCACACCAGACAGCATTACATTTTTTGAAAATACCTGTCCGTAACCCGATAATGAGTCCACACCCTCCTGGATTCTTGCCCCTCCCGAATCATTAAACCCGATTACCGGTATGCCTGTTTTCATGGCGTAGTCCATTACATCACATATTTTTCTGGCGTGTATCCTGCCCAACGATCCGCCGCTTACCATAAAATCCTGGCTAAAAGCGGCAACGGGTTTTCCGGCAATGTGTCCGATTCCTGTTATTACCCCGTCGCAGGGCAGGGTTTTCTTTTCCATGCCGAAATCGTGGCAGGCATGCTGTGCGTGCATTCCCGTTTCCTGAAAAGTATGCGGGTCGAAAAGGTTAATAAGGCGTTCCCGTGCCGTCATCAAACCTTGTTCATGTCTTGCGCTTGTTTTATCAGTCCCGGAAGCGAGAATCTGATTTTTTCGCCTTTCCAGTTCTTCAGTAAGTTTTTGTGAGATAGTCATAGATTAGACATTATTGTATTAATTTAGTTTTTTAAATGCCGCACATATGATAGCGCCATGTATATTGTAAAAGGTTTGATTCCTTAAAACACACCCCGTCAGCCATGCTGCCACCCCTCTCAAGAGGGGAATTATAAAAGTCCCCTCTTGAGAGGGGATTTAGGGGTGGGTAAATAAAAGTCATTGATTTTTTTTAATCCCAACCGAATTGATCCATGATCAATCAGGTTTTTTCTGCTCGCTTTCCATAGAGCAAAATTCCGTAAGCACCCCGTGAGTGGATTTCGGGTGGAGAAAGGCAACGTTCCTGCCTCCCGCTCCTTTTATGGGAATTTCATGAATCAGATGGCAACCCGCGTTTTTTGCCTTTGATAATTGTTCATCAATGTTGTTTGTGGAAAATGCAACATGATGTATTCCCTCTCCGTGTTTCTCAAGGAACTGCGCGACAGGGCTTTCAAGAGAAGCAGGCTCAAGAAGTTCAAGACGAACGTCTCCTACCTGAAAAAAAGCGATTTTTACTTTTTGTAAAGGCACCTCTTCCCTCCCGCCGCATTTTAGCCCAAGCGCTTGCTCATAATATTGAACTGCCTCGTCAAGCGACCGCACCGCAATTCCCAAATGGTCAATTTTTTGTATCATATTTTAGTATCCTTTTGCTTCCTCATAAACGCCAAATACACTACGCAGGACGTCACAGATTTCACCTAATGTTGTATAACAACGCACTGCTTCAATAATGTAAGGCATTACATTCTCTTTTCCCCGGGCAACGTCTTCAAGGCGCGCCAATGCCTTCCTGACTCTTTGATTATCACGTTTGGCGCGTATATTCGCTAATTTCATTATCTGGTTTTCTTCAGTAAACTTATTGATTTGAAATACAGGCGGGGATACTTCTTCCGACTCCTGATATTTGTTCAGCCCGATAACAACTCGTTCGCCGCTTTCTATTTGTTTTTGGTACGCGTATGATGAGTCTTCGATTTGACGCTGAACAAAACCCGACTCTATTGCCGCAATCATGCCTCCTGCAGCATCAATTCTGCCGATCAGCGCAGAAATTTCCTGCTCCATTCTGTCCGTCATGTTTTCAATGCAGTACGATCCGGCGAAGGGATCAACGGTATTACATACCCCCGACTCGTATGCTATGATCTGTTGCGTGCGCAGGGCTGTTCGGACTGAGTCTTCCGTGGGAAGAGTAATGGCCTCATCGCGGGAATTAGTGTGCAAAGATTGCGTTCCTCCGAGCACGGCGGCAAGGGCCTGCAATGTTACCCGGACAATGTTATTATCGACCTGCTGAGCCGTCAGTGAATAACCGGCAGTTTGCGTATGAAACCGGAGTTTCTGTGCGCCGGGATCTTTTGCCCTGAATCGTTCCTTCATCAGCTTTGCCCAGAGCCGCCGGGCAGCCCTGAACTTTGCTATTTCCTCCAGAAAGTCGGATGACGCGTTAAAGAAAAACGTCATGTGTGGGGCAAATACGTCAACATTTAATCCCGCGCTTACTGCCGCTTCCACATACGTGCAGGCATTGGCGAAAGCAAACGCTATTTCCTGCACTGCCGTAGAGCCTGCTTCTCTGATATGATACCCTGAAACGGAAACCGTGTTAAATTGCGGCATTTCCCTGCTGCACCATTCTATTATGTCTGTCATTAAACGTATGCTCGGATGCGGCGGGAAAATATATGTTCCGCGGGCAATGTACTCTTTCAGTATATCATTTTGTACCGTTCCGCCCAACTGAGCGGGCTTTAATCCCTGTTTTTCCGCCGCCACAACATACATGGCAAGAAGTATTGCCGCGGGAGAATTGATTGTCATAGAAGTGGAAACTTTATCCAGCGGAATGCCGTTAAAAAGAGCCTCCATATCGTCAAATGTGTCTATAGCAGCTCCGACTCTTCCTACCTCGCCCCGGCTGAGTTTATGATCGGAGTCATAGCCGATCTGAGTCGGCAGGTCAAATGCCACAGAAAGTCCGGTTGTTCCCTGTTCCAGCAGGTAGCGGTATCTCTTATTGGATTCTTCAGCGGAAGAGAATCCCGCATACTGCCTCATCGTCCAGAGGCGGCCCCGGTACATCGTGGGCTGCACTCCCCTTGTAAACGGATATTGACCGGGAAATCCTATTTTTGAGAGGTATTTTTCATCAGGCGTCTCCGGCAGCGCAAGCCGTTCCGCGGGAAGACCGGAGTCTGTTTTAAATTCCTTCTGTCGTTCCGGAAATCGTTCCAGTGTTTTTTTGAGCACCCTTTCCTTCCACTCAACGAATGCGGGATGTTCATTCATGAAAACACCTCCGGGCGCTTTCTTTTTAACATATCTAATTCGGTTACGCAAATGTCGTCAATTAACTTGCGCGCAATTGCGCGCGGGTCTCCCGTATAATTTCCCGGACATTCTTGTAAGCGGCTTCTGATCTCATCACGCATCATCTCAATGGCACAGTCGATTATTTCCGTTTCTCGTATTTGTTTCCGTTTCCCTGTAAATTGTCCGCTTTTGCGTCGTTCCCGGTCGATTTTCCCAATTGCAGTTGCAAGGTTTTCTATTCCATACGCTTCCCTGGCAATAACGCGACAGACAGCGCAATTTCTTTGATGGAGCACGTTTTCCAGTTCCATAATAAGGGAGTCTGCTCCCGGACACTCCGCTTTATTTACCACTACGATATCCGCTATTTCGATAATGCCGGCTTTCATCACTTGTATCTCATCACCGGCGCCGGGGGCTAATACCAAAACGGTAATATCCGCAAGTCCGACAACATCGATCTCCGCCTGGCCAACGCCTACGGTTTCTATGATGACAGGATTGCACCCCGAACAGATCATTATCCTGACAGCAGCGGCAGCGGAGGCGCATAATCCTCCCTGTTTTCCCCTGGTTGCCATCGAACGTATCACTACATCTTTATCCATAGCATGCCGCATCATTCGGATGCGGTCTCCCAGCAAGGCTCCGCCGGATACAGGGGAAGAAGGGTCTATCGCCACAATTCCGACTCTGCCTCCCTGTGTGCGATAATGGGCAATCAGTTGGTTGATTATTGTTGACTTTCCTGTTCCTATAGGCCCGGTAATGCCCACTATCGTTGAGTCCTGAATGCTTTTCGCGTTTATTTGCTTCAGGATTGCGCCGGCCCTTTGGTCGCCATCTTCGATTATCGAAATAGCGCGGCCAATCGCACGCGGTTCTTTTAAATAAATTCCCTTCACAATTTCATCAATATCATTCATGCTGTCTGAAACGCATCCTCTTGTGCGTATTTTACGCCACACACAACCTGATTATTTTTTATCAACGTTTATTTTTCATACGCATTTGCCGCTACGGTATTTTATGTTTTTTCTGACGATATCTTTCCGTGGCTTCTCTGAATGTGTTCAGGATTGTTTGGACCGGTGTGCCGGTGGTAAATATCTCATACATTCCCAGTTCCTTTAAATGCTGAATATCTTCCCTGGGAATGATGCCTCCGCCTATTACGGGTATATCACCTCCTTTTGCCTGATGAAGGGCCCTCAACACTTCAGGAAAAAGTTCGTTATGGGCGCCGGAAAGGACGGAAAGTCCGACAGCATCCACATCTTCCTGTATTGCCGTTAACGCGATTTCTTCAGGCGTCCGGCGAATGCCCGTGTAAATGACTTCAAATCCATCATCACGAAGACTGCGGGCAATAATTTTTGCCCCCCGGTCATGACCATCCAGGCCGGGTTTTCCTATCAAAACTCTTCCACGGCATCGTTGTATATCCATACAAACGGACTTTCTCTCTTTGTTGTTTAAAAAGTATTTCCAATGTCGGCAAGTTGTGTATCTTTTTGCATCGGAATCTCAACTCTACGACCATTCAACCATCAAAGGGGAAAATGCGCAAGCGGAATTTTTGCTGCTGAAAAGACCTCAACCTCCTGATGTTTCTTTATTAACCGGCAGCGAATGGTTGCCATATTTTCTTACTTTTTCATTACCCATGCCGGCAATTCCGTCAGCGCTATGCCAAAAACAGGAACCGCTACGAAATAGATAAGCGCAGTGACCAATGCCACGCCGAAGATGTTGAGGATAAGGCCGGTTCGGGCCATTACAGGTATGGTGACATAACCGCTGCTGAATATGATAGCATTTGGCGGCGTTGCAACAGGAAGCATAAACGCGCACGATGCGGAGAGTGTTGCGGGGAGCATTAAAGCGAGAGGATGTATGTTGAGTGTGCCGGACAAAGCTGCAAGGATTGGCAGGATCATTGCAGAGGTTGCTGTATTTGACGTAATTTCCGTCAGGAAAGTTATCAACAAACAGATAGAGATAATTATTACTATGGGGTGGAGAGCGCCTAATCCCGCGATACTACGGCCAATCCAATCGGAAAGGCCGGAAACCATAAATCCCTTCGCCAATGTGAAACCTCCGCCAAAGAGGATTAAAATTCCCCATGGTATCTTTACCGCAGAATCCCAGTCGAGCACAAATGCTCTTTTTTTAAGATCTACGGGGATAATGAACAGGAGGATTGCGGCAGCAATTGCAATTGTCGAATCATGCACGGAATTTTCCAACCCCAGGAAGTTTGTCCAGCCGGGAATTTTCATGGAGCCAATGACAATATTCTGCCGAAATATCCATGCGAAACAGGTAAGAGCAAACACAAGCAACGTATATTTTTCTCCCGTGTTAAAATTTCCTAATGATGCAATCTCTTTGTCTATAATGGCCGTATTATCGCTGCCCGTTTCTTGTTCAGGGGGAAAAGCCCGGAAGGTAAGATACCACCATGTGAGGGGAAGAAATGCAAACACGAGGGGAATCCCTATTTTCAACCATTGAAAAAAACCTACCTCCGGCGCATCCGGGAAGAGTATTTTTAGTTGACCGGCAAAGACAAGATTCGTGGGAGTGCCTATGAGCGTTCCTATCCCCCCAATGCTTGCGCTGTAAGCAATGCCCAACATCAGTGAAGCGCCGAACTTCGTGTTGTGTTTTTTGTCATGTTCGTTGCCGCAAAAATGCGCAATCAATGCCATTCCGATGGGTAACATCATCATAGTTGTGGCGGTATTGGATATCCACATTGACAGGAAGGCGGTGGCTATCATAAAACCGAGCACCAGTTGTCTCGGTTTGTTGCCGATTGCCTTTATAATAAAAAGAGCAATACGCCGGTGGAGGTTCCATCTTTCCATGGATATTGCAATACAGAATCCTCCAAGGAAAAGGAATACTGCATCTTCCGCATAGGGCATTGCAGCTTCCTTGCCATCCATAATCCCAAGGATCGGAAACAGCGCCAAAGGCGCCAATGCGGTGACAGGAATGGGAAGCGCCTCCGATATCCACCAGCACACCATTAAAAGCGTTGCTGCCGCCGTTTTTTGTGCCAGAGGGGGCATACCTTCCGGCGCCGGAATAATGAGCATGGTAAAGAAAAAGAGAAACCCAAGCCCAAAACCAATGATGCGTTTGAACGGATAAGAATTATTGCCTTCTTTTTTTTGCTTCATTCTGTCTGAAAAGTATTTTTTCATACAAAAACAGGCGCATACCACAACCGGAGGTTATGCATAAATATCTATATTTCCTCCAACACCTTTTTCATTGCCTGCCTTTGAATTGGTTTCTTCCCGAATATTTTCAGAATCTTCCATAAGTTTCTGAATAATCTCGCCTTCATTCTTCATTGATTCCATGGCCTGCTTTACCGCAAAAATGTTACCCGTCATACTCGTTGCAACACCTGTTAATGAATTATTCATAACAATCACCTTTTTATAATTTAACGGAGGAAATCAGCCGCTGTGCTTTTTACAGTCGGCTGGATTTTTCTTTTTAGGAATTTTTATCCTTCCTTTAAGCCATTTATTAAGAGAGTTCTGGCTTTCTCCAGAACGTCTGCCAGCCAATATACCCTCGACGCTAATATCTTCATCGATATCCGGCCAATGGATTCCTTCTCCATCCCCAATTAGTTCATAGTTTTCTCGTTCTTGTTTATTGCTATTTAACAATCGAGGATACCAAACAATAGGCACTGATATATTTCTCCCATCGTTAAGATAAACGATAAAAGAATCCTTTGTAAAAACAACTTTTTGGGCCAAACATTCATGTTCAGGCACTAAAGTACTCATCCCACTTCTTCTGAAATATTTTTTCATACAGAGTAATTCATATAAGAGTCTGAAGGTTTTTTTGCCTTTTGGCGACGTAATCGATTTGCGCTACTGATCTTTTCTCTCAATCCATCCGCCACCCACAACAGTATCATTATCATAAAAGACCACTGCCTGGCCTGGGGTAATGGCTTTTTGGGGTTCTTTGAATTGTACATGAACTTTGTCGGTTCCGCAGGGGGATACGATGGCTGGCGCAGGTGTGTGGTGGTAACGAATCTTTGCCTGCACTTCTAACGGGGATTCCAGCGATTCGATGGATATCCAGTTTACCATTGAAGCAATCAGTTCGGTTTCCCTGAGTTCTTCATCTGTGCCGATTACCACAGCGTTTTCTTTCGGGTTGATATCGACTACGTATCGCGGGGCGCCTAGCGCGATGCCAAGACCTTTTCGCTGTCCGATGGTAAAGAAAGGCGCTCCCTGATGTTCTCCCAGTATCTTTCCTTTACGGTCTTTAATGGGGCCGGGAGTGATACGGCTGCCATACCGCTCATAGAGCAGTGAATGGTAATTATTATCGAGAACGAAACAAATATCCTGACTTTCGGGCTTGTCTTTTGTTTTCAGATTTAAATCTTTTGCAATCTGGCGGACGGTTTCTTTTGTCAGCGTTCCCAGCGGAAAAAGGGTTTTTGAGAGTTGTTCCTGATTAAGGGAAAAGAGGACATACGATTGTTCTTTATTGCGGTCATCGCCTTTTTTCAACAAAAATCTGCCATTGTGTTTTTCTGCCTTTGCGTAATGCCCCGTAGCGACAAACTCCGCGTTGAGCATTTGGGCAAAGTTCAGCAGTTTGCCGAATTTCAGTTCCTGATTGCACATAATGCAGGGGTTGGGCGTTCTCCCGTTCAGGTATTCGGTGCAAAAATGGTCGATGATGCGGTCAAATGCCTCTTTAAAATTCAGGACATGAAACTGGATGCCTAGCTGGTTTGCAACGGTTCGGGCGTCCTCTGCGTCTTCAAGACTGCAGCAGACCTTTGTCTTTGTTAACGTATCCAGTTTTTCCAGCCCTAAGCGCATGAAGAGTCCAACGACTTCATACCCGTGTTCCACCAGCAGATGTGCCGCGACACTGCTGTCAACACCTCCGCTCATGGCGATAACAACCTTTGTCTTCATGGGATTTTTTTTAAAGAAGGCGATTGCCGGTGTAGTCTATTTTTTCAGCAGTGTGGCAATTTCCTGATCGAATGCGTCTTCAGGGACATAGCCGATGTGTTTGCTTGCCACATTGCCGTTTTTATCATAAATGATGGTGGTGGGGTACGCCCTGAGATCATAGGAAGCATCGATTCCATTTCCCGCGAGATACACAGGGTAATTGATGCCAATGCTTTTCACGAATTCAGGCACAACTTCGGAACCATTTTCGTCAAAGGCAATGCCGATAATCTCCACTCCGCTATCTTTATATTTTTTATAGAGATTGATAAATCCCGGTATTTCTTTTCTGCAGGGAGGACACCATGTTGCCCACAGATCCACCACCACGACTTTTCCCTTGTTATTTTCCAGAATAGCGGTTAATTCAGACGCTGTTACCGGTTTTATGGCATCGGTTGTTGCAAAAGATGTTTTAAATACCGGAAAAATAATTGTCATACAAACTATGACGGCGCAGACATAGTTCCATTTTTGTTTGTTCATTCATTCCTGCTCCCTGATTACTTTATTACCGTTTTAACGTAAAAAATACACTGTAAATTTACTTTAATGTATGATGATGTGAGATTCAATACTTTTTTGACAATAGCAAAAGAATACATTAAAATAACAACGTTTGACAATAGCATGCGTGTGTGGATGAAAGTAGAATGGATAAAAGAAAATATAGTTTTCGGGTTTTTAAATCATGCCAATATACAGACAAAAAGAACGGTATAAAGATATTGCAATAATAGGCGGGGCAATAGCGCTCATCACGGTAATAATTTTTATTTTGGCTTTTGTGCGCAAAGGAATGTTTCTTTACAATGAAATTGGCTCTCCATCACTGCAGGAAATCTTAACAACGGTGGAAAACAGGGAAGAGTTTGTTGCATTGCTCCAGAATAAAATAGCGGAACAGGGTTATGACGTTTATTTATCTATCCCTGAGGGTGAATGTGAAGATGAAGACTGTGTGAAAGTGGAGTGGAAATATATGAGGCGTTTTGCCGTTTCATTGATTGAACAGCAGGATGATATGATGTCGGCATTAAGAAAACTGGGGATAAAAAAGGTGATACTCTCCAATGGGGAGGATAGCTGGGATGTATTTCCCTGAATAAAGTAGTTCTGTTTGAATGTACAGCATACGCAGGTGTTGCAAATCTCACCATAAGATCATAGTCATTTATGAAAAACAATTTCTCTCAAAAATTTCCCCTTTTTTTTCTCTCCTGTTTCATGCTTCTGGCTACCGGCTGTAGTTTCATATCTGTTTCCCTTGGCCCCGCCGCGGGACCTCTTGAAGAAAAGACGGTTTCCGGGAAAGGCAAAGATAAAATACTCATGGTTGATATTTCCGGAATTATTACTGACGAAAAAAAGACCGGGTTTTCCGTTCTGACAGGAGAGGCTGATATGGTTTCCCGCATTAAAGAAGAATTGGTGCGGGCGAAAAAAGACGAGCGTGTAAAGTCCCTTATCCTGCGCATAAACAGCCCGGGTGGCACAGTTACCGCATCGGACGTGATTTACCATGAGATTATGCAGTTCAGGAAGGAGACGGGGAAAAAGGTTATTGCCTGTATTATGGATCTCGGCACATCCGGCGGTTATTATATTGCGGCTTCCGCCGATACAATTATCGCGCATCCGACAACGGTGACGGGAAGCATAGGCGTTATCATGTTGAATCTCAGTATAGAAGGTCTTTTGCAGAAGATAGGAATTGCCGATACGTCAATCAAAACCGGGGAACACAAGGATATGGGTTCCCCGTTGAAAATGATGACCGAGGAGGAGAGGAAAATATTTTTAGATATCCTCAATGCTATGTATGAAAGATTCCTTTGCGCTATTGAGGAAAACAGGGCGGGGCTTTCGATGGAGAAAATAAGGGCTCTTGCGGACGGAAGGATTTATTCCGCCCGGCAGGCATTAGAGAACGGATTGGTTGATCAAATCGGGTATCTGGATGACGCGGTTTTAATTGCAAAAAAAGAAGCGGGCATTGAGGAAGCGCGGGTTGTTCTTTATCACAGACCGGGGGCATATAAAAATAACATATACTCGCAACTCGGCAACGCCGGCGGCGGTGATATTAATCTCTTTAACATTGACGTAAAAACGCTTATCCATTCCGGCGCTCCTTCGTTTATGTATCTTTGGATGCCGTAGAATTATGCCGTTTGTTGGGAGCGGGGAGAAATATGAATTTTACAGACAGGAATCAGAGAAAATACTTTTTAATTCTTTTTTATTATGGTATTTATTTAATACGATGCAGTTTTATACTTTCTATAGGCAATTTATAAGGAATGAAAAATGGGGTTTCCAGTACAAAGGTTGCGAAGATTACGTCAGAATGAAAACATAAGAAGGCTGGTGAGAGAAACTCATCTCTCTGTAAATGATTTGATTATGCCTCTTTTTGTAAGACCGGGCAAAGGTATTAAGCAACCTATACCTTCCATGCCGGGCAACTATCAGATGTCTGTTGACGTCCTTACAAAAGAAGTAAAAGAATTGGAATCAATGGGGCTTCCGGGAATAATTCTCTTTGGCATTCCCGAAGAAAAGGATGCGCTGGGTTCTGACGCATATTCTGACACAGGCATTATACAAAAAGCGATTACGTCAATAAAAAAAGAGACAAAAAATATACTGGTGATTACGGATGTCTGCATGTGTGAGTACACGAATCACGGGCACTGCGGATTTCTCAAAGCGGACGAACACACCGGGCACTTCGAAATCGACAATGATAAGACCCTGGAACTCCTGACAAAGGAGGCTGTTTCGCACGCGAAGGCAGGAGCGGACATTATAGCGCCGAGCGATATGATGGATGGACGTATCGGCGCGATACGAGAAGCGCTCGACAGGCAGGGTTTCAGCCAAATACCCATTATGGCATACTCGGCGAAATATGCTTCAGGATTTTACGGGCCTTTTCGGGAGGCAGCGGAATCTACCCCGGGAATGGGAGACCGTTCTTCATATCAGATGGACCCTCACAATGCCAGGGAAGCGTTACGGGAGGTTTCGCTGGATATTGAAGAAGGCGCAGACATTGTTATGGTAAAACCTGCCCTTGCGTATCTGGATATCATCCGCGACCTGAAAGCAAACTTTGACTATCCTATCGCGGCATATAATGTGAGCGGAGAATTTTCCGTAGTTAAGGCAGCCGCAGAAAAAGGATGGATTGATGAAAAGCGTGTTGCTCTTGAAATTTTGACAGGAATAAAACGTGCGGGCGCGGACATTATTCTTACCTACTGGGCGAAAGATGCCGTACGATGGTTAAAGGGATAATTCGTGGCAGATTTGTATAAAATATTGAACCAAACAAGCACTCACCGGCTCAATATTTCCGGAAACCAGGAGGAAAATAGCGCTTTTTTAATGTCTTTTTCAAAGAAGAAATGATGAAAAAACTCTTGCTTTCATACGTTATTCATCCGATTATTTTGTTATAGGAATCATATTCGGCTTTAAATCGAAACGTACTCCATATGATAATCTGCAAAACGACATAGGTTTGTTGCTGTCGTAACTCTTTTAAATATATTAGTTAATGAATTATTTTTTATTTGTGCTTTTATTCTGATGTTATGAAAATGTGCGTTCTCTTTGTTATATTCAATGGAAGTTAAGAATCTTTGCCGGCCATCAGATCGTTTTTTTCTGATAGGGACGTCTTTTGTGGTATTATAATTGCTCTAAATTTCTATACATAGTTTAACTAATAATGCGTAAATTCTCCTAAATTTTACAGAGGGAGGGAAATGTTATGAAGTATTTCATATCATTAGTTGCTTTCGTAGCGATTGCAATTTCTTTTTGCGCAGATGTAGTTGCCGATATTTCGTATGCAGATTTATTTTTAAACGGAAAAGGGTATAAACCGGTAAATGATACATGGGAAATAAATACATTTTCCCTGAATGAAGAGAACAAAGGCTGCCTGCCTGAAAGCATACTTTACAGAGAGTGGTGCTCAAATACATTTGCCAATGGTGAGCAAATATATGAAGCGTATAAAGAAATAGCTTTTGCACTGGAATATCATTCCGAGCCCCCAAAAACGGATTATTGGCAGACGCCCATAGAAACAATACAATGCAGACAAGGTGATTGCGAGGATTCTGTTTTTCTCTTCTTTTCAAAATTGGCAGAACTTGATATTGACGGGGAAATTGTATGGGGGTGGGTAATTGATAAGACCAATTCAACCGCCTTTGCGCATGTGTGGTATCAATTATTTGATAAACACGGATTGCCCTATATCGTAGAAGGATTTTCCCGGGAATGGAACGGAATCATTCCTGTTGTATCTCTCAATAATAATGAAGAACGCATTCCCACATTCAGACTAAATCACACCATGGTACAAAAATTTGCGGAAAATGGGGAAGATGCGGAAGATTTCTTCCGGCCTGTCCAACAATTCCAATATTCGTGGAATTTATACGCCATGAATTTTATCCCTGTTAAAGATATTTTCTTTAAACTGCAGGATATGTTTCACCGATACAAAGAACAATTAGTAAGTTATAATTGATGTTTAATCTAAATTCTGCAACAGGCAGCAGATAAGCGTATGTAAATACCCAATGGCAAGTATTAATTCAAATGACCTATTGCTTTAGTATTTTGAAAAATTCCAATAATAATGTAGGGACGAAGCATTCGCTCGTTTGGGGATGAACGCGTTTAAACCAATTTATAGCAAATGCTTCGCCCCTACTTTTTCAAAAGACTAAAGTGTTACAAATATTTTGGGAGAAAAGTTCACGCCTTTTTGAATCCCTTTGTATGCTCATTGCTTACAGATATAGTCAAACAACGAAATATCAAATAAGTTTTTACTCAGAAACACAACACTTCGACGGAGTTTACACTGAGTGTGCGAATGTGCTCAGGAAGACAGATTCGTCATGCTGAGCGGAGTCGAAGCATTAAAAGGCTAATCGAAAACCAGATTTGTTTGACTATGACTCACCGGTCATAGATACCGCTATTTTACAACCTTTATTTTTACGGTTACCTTTAGATCACCTGATTTAAACTTTACTTTTGCTTCCCCTGTTTTTTTCTTAGCTGTAATGTCAAATACTGTTTGACCATTATCGTCAGTAATTGCGCTCGCCGGGGACACAGAGACGTATTTTTCCCCCTCTACAACCTTCGCCTTTACTGTCTCCCCTTCCACCGGACAATCTTCTTCACCAGTCAATGTCACCGTTACTCTATCATCCTCTTTCTTCTTAATCGTCAGCTTTTTTTGGGACACTGCGATCTGCCCGGCGCTGCACACGCCTGGAGTCGAAACTGCCGATGGTGTTGGCGACGGTGCTGGCGTTGCTATTTCTTCTGCCACACGAGCCGTATCCGTCACCGTCCTTGGAAATCCAGTCGTATTAATCTCATCGTTATAGGTAATCGTTAATGTTTCACCGGCATATGCCTGGATATGTTCAAATTCCAGCGTGCCGCCGCTCGCCACAATTTGAATCGAACCCATGAAGGTGCCGGCATCGGCGCCTGATTCAATCATCCTAACCTTCGTACTATTGAGGGAGGACGTCTCAATATACACATCATTCAAGAGGGACTCCACATCTGTATGAATTCTGTTTTGCTCTGCGTCTGCCAGTATTATTTTCGCATAAGACCCGACAAAATAGTCATCGGCATCAAAGGAGAGCGCTGCATCAAAACTGCTGAATGTTATTGTCTTTGAGAGTGACGATGCATAGGGAATAGTATCGGTGTAAGTGACAGTGGCTATGCCGCCCTGAACCGTCTTTATGGTTCCAATATTTGACCTGACGTTTAAACTTGCGCTGCCGGCGGTGGCCGTACCTGTTTTAATGGTTGCAAGGAAAGTGCCGCTATTTATGCCTTCCTCATTAAGGTCTAGCAAGAGATATGGAGCAATAAAATAATTGTATCCTGTCGCTTTAAGTGCAGTGTTGAGAATGTCTGCGGATATTATACTCGTGTTCCTGTCAGCATCCACCACGGTTGTAACAATCGTATCTCCGGACAGATATGCCACCTCTTTGCTCAGATTTAATCTGCTAACTGGCGTCGGTATCAATGAAGGCATTGGCGATGGTGCAGCCGTTGGTAGTATGGTCGGCGTTGGAGCTAATGTCGGCATCGGTATTGGTGTTGGTGCCGGTGTTGGCGTTATCGTTGGTGTTGGAATCAGCGCAGGCGTAAGTGTTGGAGTCGGCTCTGGTGTTGGCAACAATGTTTGGGTGGGTATTGACGTCAGCATTGGTGTCGTTGTGATAGGAGCCGGCTCGGTAGTAAAACTCCAGGTATAGTCTTTGTCTAACGTTGTCCCTGCATAATTTGCCGCTTGAGCTCCCGTCGTAATCCCGGCCGTATAAATAGTATTGTAATTAAGATTGGTTAATGGGGTAAAAGTGGCGACGGCGCCATTCGTAGTCACTGAACCGGCAACCGCATCCCCTCCGGCGCTTAACTTAAAGGTATCAGTCGTAAGTGTTGAACCATTCATATTCATTGAAAAGGTTGCAGACACAGTTGTATCTATTGCCACACTAACAGATCCATTGATCGGTTTTGTCGAATTTATTGTGAGGGTTACTCCCGGAGGAGGCAAAGGCGGCTCCGGCGCTGAAACAGTGGTAAAGCTCCATGCAAAAGTTGAGGCCATCGCATTTCCCGCCAGGTCTTTCGCTCCTGTGGTAATCGTTGCTGTATAGGTGGTAGAATAAGATAAATTACTCAATGGAGTAAATGCAGCAGTCTCGCCGCCAGAGGATACCGCGCCGCTGATATTGCCACTTCCGTCACTCACGGTAAATGTAGCGATGGTGATGGTGGATGCATTCATTGTCTCGCTGAACGTGGCAGTAATAGCAGTATTTATGGCCACACCGGTTGCGCCATTGGCAGGGTTTGTGGAACTGACGGCGGGCAATGTTGCGTCCGTTGCCGTCCCTGTGGTAAAACTCCACGTGTAATTGGATGTCATTGCATTCCCGGCCAGGTCTCTTGCACCTGTGGTAATAGTCGCCGTATAGGTAGCGGAAGGCGACAGATTGCTCAACGGAGCAAATATGGCAGTTGTTCCGCTGTAGGATACTGCCCCGTTAATGCTGCCGCTGCTATCGCTCATGGTAAACGTGGCCGTGCTTATGGTAGAAATACCCATCGCTTCGCTGAACGTGGCAGTAATAGCAGTATTTGTGGCCACACCGGTTGTGCCATTGGCAGGGTTTGTGGAACTGACGGCAGGCAATGTTGCGTCCGCTGCCGTCCCTGTGGTAAAACTCCACGTGTAATTGGACGCCATTGTATTTCCTGCCAGGTCTTTCGCCCCTGTGGCAATCGTTGCCGTATAGGTGGTAGAATAAGATAAATTACTCGACGGAGTAAATGTAGCAGTCGCGCCGCCAGAGGACACCGCGCCGCTGACATTGCCACTTCCGTCGCTCACGGTAAATGTGGCGGTGGTGATGGCGGATGCATTCATTGTCTCGCTGAACGTGGCAGTAATAGCAGTATTTGTGGCCATACCGGTTGCGCCATTGGCAGGGTTTGTGGAGCTGACGGCAGGCAATGTTGTGTCCGTTGCCGTTCCTGTGGCAAAGTTCCAGGTGTAAGCAGCAGCCATTGAATTTCCCACGAGGTCTTTTGCTCCCGTGGTAATCGTTGCCGTGTATGTAGCAGACGGAGACAGGTTGCCTGATGGAATAAACGTGGCAGTCGTACCGGCGTAGGACACCACACCGACAATATTTTCGCTGCCGTCACTCACAGTAAACGTAGCTGTGGTGATGGTAGAGGCATCCATTGCTTCGGTAAATGTGGCAACGATAGATCTATTGATCTCCACACCGGTTTCATTATTGGCTGGACTTGTCACACTTACTCCGGCAGTCACCGTCAAGGTTCCGGAATTTGTCGCAGCCAAACTCCCTGACGTTGCTTTGATTTCAGCAGTCCCTCCGAAATGCCCGGTAAATACGGCGCTCTTATTGTCTCCTCCAGGAACAAGGTCTCCGGAGACCACACCATTCGTGGCGCTTTCAAGCGACCATGCATCGGCTGCCACATTGGCTACAAAATTGTCCAGCGCATCCCGTGTAATAGCATACACGGCAATCAAACTACCTGCGGCAATACTCTGTGAGGATACCACGTTTCCGCTGCCATCTGCCACAGTTTCGACTCGTACTTTTGCCGCAGTTCCTGCAGTTATGTCAAATGAATTGCTCACGGCTGACGCTAATCCGGCGCTTGATGCTGTCAGATTCTTTGAGCCTGCAAGATCGATGCTCAAATCGTTAAATGTTGCAAGTCCGCTGGCGCTCGTTGTTTTCAGTGTTGTTCCGCTGAGTATCCCTGTCCCGGAAGATAATGACATTGCGATTGAAACACCTGAAGATGACACATTATTTCCATAGGCATCCTGCAACCGCACCGTTATAGTCGGGAGGATTGCATTTCCCGCCGTCGTATCCGAAGGTTGTTGGATAAAAACTATTTTTACGGCAGATCCCGCCGATATGGTAAATGTGTTGCTGACAGCGGATGATAATCCATCGCCTGATGCCGTCAGATTCTTTGAGCCTGCAAGATCGATGCTTAAATCATTAAATGTTGCAAGTCCGCCTGAATTTGTTGTTTGCAGCGTAGTTCCGCTGAGAGTCCCTGTCCCGGAAGATAATGACATTGCGATTGAAACACCTGAAGATGACACATTATTTCCATAGGCATCCTGTAGCTGAACTGTGACCGACGGGTTGATCGCAGCCCCTGCCGTTGCATTCGTCGGCTGTTGAGCAAATACCACCTTTGTTGCCGTTCCTGCCATAGTTGTGAAGCTACTGCTCGTGCCTGTTATATTGTCAGCATCGGTTGCCGTTGCGGTATGAACAGTTCCTGCAGTAGCGCTTGTAGTAAAAACTACCGTGGCGATTCCGCCGGCATCTGTTATGCTTGTGGGCGACGCGAATGATCCACCGTTTGAGCTGCTCCATGTGACTACCTTGCCGGCCATTCCGATTGCGTTATTTCCGGCATCAGCAAGCTGCGCTGTGATAGTCACATTGCTTCCTGCCGCCGGACTGCTATCGCTTGAACTCACAATATACCTGATAGCAAAAGGCCCGGCAGTCCATTTTGATAATTCGTTTATGCCGGTCAGTGTTAGTGTATTAGCGCCAGTATCTCTCGCGGGAATATGCCGGCTGGGCCAGGTTGTTCCTCCATCGGTTGATCTTGCACAGATCGTATTTGTCTCGTTTGCCCCATTCAATTCGCTGTCTGCGTATTTCAAGACCAATGTGGCGTTCAATCCGGCGTTTGTTGTCGGCGTAATATCGAATGTTCTTTTTATTCCAGCTACTCCGTCAATGGTCTGCGCAGTCCCTGTACCTGTTCTTCTTAAAACAACCGTAGAACCGGGCGCTGAACCGGCTGCATTTATCTGAACTCCTAAACCGCCGAAAGTTTCATTCACTCCTGCAGTCAATGTGCGTGTTGTTTGAATATTTCCCACAACAATAGTATCATTTGTTGTGTTTCCGTCAGCATCGTTCAATTCAGATAGGGTTCCTGACGAACCGAGCGTCAGAGCAGCGCTGCTTTCCGTTGTAAGTATTCCGCTCGAAACCGTAAGTGTCCCGTTAACATTGGCAGCGCCGCCAAGCGTAGTTCCATTAGCGTTGTTGACTTTGAGGTTTCCATAAGTAAGGGCGCTGATTCCCTGGGTTGCTGTGCCCTTATATTCTACAGTCAAATCTGTAAGGGTCTTGTTTGAAATGGTATACTGGGAACTGAAATCTGCAGTAACCGCTGTTCGGGTTACCTGGACTGTGCCATTCCCCGTTAAAGAGCCGCTTCCGCCTAATACAACCGGTGCATTCGGACACAAAACTGCATTCAAATCCACATTCAAAGTTCCGCCCACTGTAAAGTTTACATTCGCGGAAATGGCAGCGCTGGCATTTGAAATCGTCAGGTTGTTAAATGCTGAAGCTGTTGTTCCATCTATTGTTTGCGCAGCAGTTCCATTCAGCGTTATTGTGCTTGTCGAAGAAGTAAAGGCGCCGTTATTGGCAAAGTCTCCTCCAATAGAGTGGCTAAAACTGCTCGCGTCGAATGTGGCGCCAGAACCAATGGCAAAGTTGCCGTTAACGGTTAATGCGGATCCTGCGGTTGCAGAAGCGGTTCCTGACATCGAAAAGTTTCCGGCAATGGTCAATGCCGATGCGGGCATGGTCTTTGTGCCGGTACCGCTCAGTATGAGATGCTGGTAACCCCCCGATCCCCCGTTTGGATTCAATACCGTCTGATTTCCGCCATTATATTCGACCGTATTTACCAGAGACCTTGCGCGCCACAAACCATTATTGGAGACCGCGCCGGCAATTCTGGCGATATTATTAGTACTCATCGTCAGCTCTGCGCCAGTGTCGATGGTGATATTGTAGAAATTCGTTTCTCCTGCCATTGAAGCAGATGCATTAGTGAAAATTACCGTGCTTGTATCGGGATTGAAAGTTCCGTTATTTACCCAACAACCCGTGCCGCCGGCAATAGTAAGCTGTGCGCCTGCGCTTCCGTTCAAGATACCGCCGCTCTGAATTGTCATGCTATTGATGGTAACGCCGGAGGGCAATGCCGGGGAGTAGTTGCCGGAGGGAGGAGAAGGAATTATAACGTTGTCGGCTGCTCCCGGCACTCCCCCCGTCCAATTCAACGGGTCAGACCAATCCGTACTATAACCACCATTCCAGACTATGCTTGTCGTTACCCTATTGGAAATCGTCCATTCAAATGTTCCAAAACCCGAATCAAAAACGGCAATGCCCACATTGGAAAGTTCAATCCAGTTGTCTGTTGCATTATAATTCGATCTGCCGTATTCCCCGACTACGCTGCCACTGGCCTGATAGCGCCAGAAACTCAGGTTGTCCTCTGTATTCCCATTAAGCTCAGAGTCTCGGTAATGCAGTTTCAACGTGGCGATAGAGCCGCTTCCCCCGGTCTGAATAATGTCGTAATATCTCGTAATAGCATCTGTTTTCCAGGAAGGGGCTGAGCCTATGGTGATTTTTACGCTCATTTCTGTTGGGAGTGTTCCTGCAAGGGTAAAGGTTATCGTGGTAAACTGATTGCCGAAGCTATATGCAATATTCGGGTTAATCGTTGTTCGCTTGACAATTCCTGCTACATCACCGGTTCCAGCCGTAGTCGCCGAAGCGCCCATTGTCAGCGTGTTAGAACCCATGGCAAGGTTGCCCGTCAAAGTCAAAGTCGAATTCACTATAAGGTTAGTCGTTGCTGATGGAGTAACACTTGTATTGGAAATCGTTAAGTCATTAAATGTTGTTATACTCGTACCGCTAATGGTTTGCCCCGATGTGCCATTAAACGTTATCGTGCTTGTGCCGGCGATAAAGGTACTGTTGTTCGTCCAGTTGCCGGTCAGGCTCAGGGCGCTCGAATTAGCGTCAAGCGTGCCTGCGGTGAGCGTTACGTTGCCATTGATGGTGTGGGATAACGAAGTGCCAAGGTTTAACGTCCCACCACTCCCATTCATCGTCAGCGATGCAGCCGTAACGTTGCCGGTGAGTGTGGCCGTGCTTGCCGTCCGCACGAAGGAAAGCCCACCTGTTGTTGAGAAACCTGCAATATTCGGCGTTGAACTCGTTCCCCCAATGGTTATAGGAGAACCATTAGCTGAAAATGTGGCGCTATTGACAAAGCTTCCGTTTAACGTCAGATCAAAGTTGCTTGTGGAAGTGCTGAATGCCCCCCCTGATATGGTTAACGTTCCGTTTACAACCGCTGCTGCGCCCAACGTGCCCGTTCCAGCCCCTGATTTCGTAAGGTTGTTAAATGTGGTTGCAGTGTTTGTAATTGTTTGTGCGCCGCTTCCGCTAAAATTGACCGTGCCAGTGCCGGCTGTATACGTTGCTGAACCTGTCCAGTTGCCGGTAAGGCTCAGGGAGCTCGAATTAGCATCAAGTGTGCCCGCAGTGAGCGTCACATTGCCGTTGATGGTGTGAGATAATCCGATGCCGAGGTTTAACGTTCCGCCGCTTCCGTTCATCGTTAACGACGCGGCAGTAATATTGCCTGCAATGGTTGCCGTGCTTGCGGTCCGCGTGAATGAAAGATTTCCTGTAGTAGAGAAGCCGGCAATGCCTGGCGTTGCGCTTGTCCCGCTGATAATTATATTGGAACCGTTGGCCGTAAATGTGCCGCTGTTCATAAAACTTCCGTTCAGCGTTAAAGAGAAGTTGCTTCCTGATGTATTAAGCATTCCTGCCGTGATGGTAAGATCGCCATTCACCGTAACAGCGTCGCCCAGCGTTGCGGTCTGTCCGGATTTGTCGATGGTAAGGTGATGATAGATAGTCCCTTTTACCGTTTGCGAAGCCGTAGTACTGGTGTAATTTACCGTATTGGGATTGGCCGTTGCCGTAAGCGTGGTAATGGCAGAGGTTCCGTTAATGTTTAATACTGAGCCATTGCCTTGAAGCAGTATTCCTGTGCCGCTTAAGGCGGTTCCTACCGTCAGGGTCGTATTGTTGGTGAGGGCAACGCCCGTGACGGTTATGCTGGGGATGGAGATTGCCGCTGTTCCTCCGATTGACTGGCTGTTTGTGTCAAAGGTCTGCACCCCCGTTCCCGCAGTAAAAGCCGCGCCGTTGTGGGTGATTCCCCCCCGGAAGGTCACTGCATAATTTGCCGAATTGTTCCAGACGCCCCCTGCGTTAATTGTGACCATACCCACGAATATTTTTGCATTGGTACCTCCGGTAATACCAAGTGTACCGGTAATATTTGTAGTGCCGTTTGCTGTTAAGGCAAGGGTGCTTGTATTGAGCGTCCCGGCCGTAACGGTAAGATTTCCATTTACGGTGGTTGAAGCGCCAAGCGTTGCGGTCTGTCCGGATTTGTCAATGGTAAGGTGGTGATAGGTAGTCCCCTTTACCGTTTGCGAAGCCGTAGTACTGGTGTAGTTTACCGTATTGGGATTGGCCGTTGCCGTAAGCGTGGTAATGGCAGAGGTTCCGTTAATGTTTAATGCTGAGCCACTGCCCTGAAGCAATATTCCCGTGCCGCTGAGCGCTGTGGATACGGTAAGCGCGGCATTGTTCGTGAGCGTTATACTGGCGCCGGTAACGGTTACTGTTGCAATCGTAAAGTCGCTATTAACCGAGTAATTTGTAGTAAAGGTGGCTGCGGTAAGGGATTTCGAACTTGCCGTGCCGCTGAGCGTTCCGCCGCCTCCGGGTTTCTGGAACGTCCATGTGCCCTGAGTTCCCGTGATTGATCCTGTTCCGTCGATCTGCAGATTGCCATTCATTGTGACAGCTTCTGCAGCGGTAAAGCTCATGACGCCTCCGCTGTTAATTACGATGTCGCCAAAGGTTTTTGTCCCTGTCGCTGAAGTGATGTTTATGGTGCCATCTATATTTGTTGACCCGGCAACAGTGACGGTATAAGCCCCTATGCCAAGCGTTCCCGCGGTAATGGCAAGATTGCCGTTTATTGTGGCATTTGCCCCGAACGATGCGGTATTTGACGCCTTATTAATAGTAAGGTGATTAAATGTGGTCGCAGCGTTTCCAATTGTTTGTGCGCTCGTCCCTGTAAACACTATTGTGCCGGCGCTTGCCGTAAATGTCCCTGAACCTGTCCAGTTCCCGGAAAGAGTTAAAGCGCTCGATCCTCCATTCAGCGTGCCTGCTGTCAAAATTACGTTGCCGCTGACGGTATGACTGAACGCCGTTCCAAGATTGAATGTTCCTCCGGAAGCATTTACGGTAAGGTTTCCCGTGATAGTGAGAGAGGAATCAGGCGTTTTTGTTCCGGCGCCTGAGATTGTCAGGTTTTGATATCCCGGCGTTGCGGACACCGTTTGAGTTGTTCCTGACGCATATTCAACCGTTGTGCCGGAAGCGATATTTAATGTGGTAAATGACGGAAACGCAGTTCCTACGCCAGCAGAGCCGAGTTTATATGTGCCGGATGTGAGGTTGAGCGCGCTTGAACCTGACAAGGTGATTACAAAACCCCCGTCGCTGAAAATACTGTTTGCCGTTGCGTCGCCGATAGTAAGTGTGGCAAGCGACACTGCCCCGCCAAGCGTTCCTCCTGCGGTATTGTTGACCTTCAGCGTCACGTATGTCCCCGCATGTATCGTCTGGGCAGAAGAGCCGTTATAATTGACCGTATTTCCGCTCGCGGATGCCGTCAATGTAGCAATGCCCGAAGTGCTGCCGATGTTTAACACGGCATTGCTGCCTTGGGCAAGCTCTCCCGTGCCGCTTAAGGCAGCGCCAACCGTTAAGGTCGTGTTGTTCGTGAGGGTGACCCCCGTGACGGTCATGCTGGGGATGGAGATTGCCGTTGTTCCCCCGATTGACTGGCTGTTTGTGTCAAAAGTCTGCGCCCCAGTTCCGGCGGTAAAAGTTGACCCGTTGTGGGTGATTCCCCCCCGGAAAGTAACTGCCTCGTTTGCTGAATTATTCCAGACACCGCCGGAATTGATTGTGACCATTCCGGCAAACGTCTTTGTTCCTGTTGTGCTTGTGATGCCTAATGTGCCTGTAATACTCGTGATGCCGTTTGCCGTTAAGGTGTTAGCGCCTGTATTGAGCGTCCCGGCCGTAATGGTGAGATTGCCATTCACTATGGTGGCAGCGCCAAGCGTTGCGGTCTGCCCGGATTTGTTAATGGCAAGATGATGATAGGTAGTCCCCTTTACCGTCTGGCCTGCAGTGGTGCTGGTGTAATTGACCGTGTTGGGATTGACCGTAGCGGTCAGGGTGGTAATGTCCGAAGTGCCGCCGATATTTAAAATAGCGCCATTGCTCTGGGTAAGCCCGCCCGTGCCGCTTAAGGCAGTGCCAACCGTTAAGGTCGTATTGTTAGTGAGGGTGACTCCCGTGACGGTTATGCTGGGAATAGAAATCGCCGTTGTTCCTCCGATTGACTGGCTGTTTGTATCAAAGGTATGTACTCCCGTTCCCGCGGTAAAGGTCGTTCCGTTATGGGTGATTCCGCCCCGGAATGTTACAGCGAAGTTTGCAGAATTATTCCACGTTCCTCCTTCATTGATGGTTACCAAACCCACAAACAGTTTCGCTCCGGTTCCGCCCGTGATACCCAAGGTGCCCGTAATGTCGGTGGTACCGTTTGCAGTTAAGGCAAGGGTGCTTGTATTGAGCGTCCCGGCCGTAATAGTGAGATTACCATTCACTATGGTGGCAGCGCCGAGTGTTGCTATATTCGATGCCTTGTTAATCGTAAGATGATTGAATGTGGTTGCAGCACTTCCTATTGTTTGTGCACTTGTCCCTGTAAACACTACGGTACCGGTGTTTGCTGTAAATGTCCCTGCGCCTGTCCAGTTGCCGGTAAGATTGAGGGTGCTCGATCCTCCATTCAGCGTGCCAGCAGTTAGTGTCACATTACCGTTAACGGTATGATTGAACGCCGTTCCAAGATTGAATGTTCCGCCTGTGGCGTTTATGGTGAGGTTGCCCGCTATAGTGAGTGAGGAACCAGGTGTTTTTGTTCCGGCGCCTGAGATTGTCAGGTTTTGATAGCTGGGCGTTGCAGACACAGTCTGCACCACTCCTGATGCGTAGTTCACTGTCGTTCCAGAGGCGATAGTTATTGTGCCAAAGGAGGGAAACGTGGTGCCTGCGGTAGCAGAGCCAAGCGTAAACGTTCCGGATGTAAGGTTAAGTACGCTGGAGCCTGACAACGTGATTACGAAGCCCCCATCGCTAAAAATACTGCTCGCCGTTACATCCCCGATGGTAAGTGTTGTGAGTGTTGTTGCGCCTCCAAGAGTTGCCCCGGCGGTGTTGTTTGTCTTCAGCGTTACGTAAGTCGCCGCTTTAATCGTCTGCGCCACTGTGCCGTTATAATTGACTGTGTTCCCGCTTGCAGATGCATTGAGCGTACCAGTTGCCAGTACCGGGCCAGTTACGTTGAGAGTGGAGTTTTCGTCGTTGAGCCATGTGGACCCCGCAACCGTTCCGGTGATACCGCCGGCGGCCGTAGTGGTCACCGTCTTCTTGTTCGTCACCGTGATCGCTCCTGTGATTGCGATTGTCCCGGTAAAGGTGATCGGTGTGGTTGTTCCGTCAATCGCCTGGCTGTTTGTATCAAAGGTACACACACCAGTTCCAGAGCTAAAAGTCGTGCCGTTGTGGGTGATTCCCCCTTGAAAGGTTACCGCCTCGTTAGCTGAATTATTCCACGTTCCACCGGTATCAATCGTGACCAATCCGGTAAACGTCTTTGTTCCGGTTGTTGACGTGATGTTTATCGTGCCAGTTATATTTGTTGCCCCAGTGACGGCAGATGTAACACCCCCTAGATTAAGCGTACCGGTTCCATTGATGGAAAGGGTTCCTCCAATGGTTAGTGTCCCGCTATTTACCGTTGTTGCGCCACCGACGACCAGACTTCCAAATGTCATGCTGGTAGTCGGGGTGATGGTAGTAGTTGCGGCAAGAGTGGTAGTAGAATTTGACAGATTAAAGGAAGTGCCTCTTGTGTTGGTAATGTTTCCGCCAAAAGAGATTGTTGCCGCCCCGCTGGAGGTCAGATCGGAGCCGGCGCCGTTCTTGGTATAATCGCCTGAAAACGTTAATGTACCGGTTGAAACCGTGATGTCGCAATTTCGCTGCTGAGTTGTAGCTGCCCCTTGCAGGGTAGTACCGCCGACATAAAATGTGCCTGTACCCACCGTGAGGGTAATATTTGTAGTAGCAGCGGTGGGCTGGGCGGTAAAATTGCCACTGCACGAAAACGTGCCGCCATTAAAGGTGATAGTCATATTTGCAGCGGCTACAGCGGGACTAAGGTTTGCATTGACGCATGAGAGGGTAACGCCGGAGGCAAGGTTTATATTATGCACCCTGGCTGTTGTGGTAATGGTATTGGTAATATCGCCTGATATGGTTAAATTTCCATTTATTGTCAACGTCGATGCGGCTGAATTGCCATACGTAAGCGAAGCGATTGTAGTGGGATTTGTTATTGCAGGCTGGTTGGTAATAGCGCCAGTGCCTATCTGCACTGCATCGTCCGATCCGGGCGGAAGGTTAGGAGTGCCGCTAACGGTAGTCCAGTTTGACGCCGTTTCCCATGCGGAGCTTGTGGCGCCGGACCAGCGTACGGTTCCTGCCGCAAGCGCTTCTGTTCCCCATACAAGCAGGATTGTAAACAGAAACAACCTTAAGAATGTAAATTTTTTCAAAAAAAAGGCCTTTTTATAGTATTCTGCAAACTGTTGTGCTGCGCCATATTACAAGTGTTTATGATATATTATCACAACAGAAAAAATAAGGTTGTTTTGTGCTAACTCTATATTGCTTAAATGGTTATCCGCTATTTTGCGATAAATCACCAGAGCCATATATCGATAAGTATAAGGTGTCATAGTAGTGTTGGCGTTGTTTTCCTTATTTTTTCCCTACAATGTCATTTACTATCTTTATTAATTGAGTGGTTGGAAATGGTTAGAGATTGATTTAATCTTTTCGTAACTATTCAGCGAAAATATTTACAATATGTTGTTTAAAAACGGAGCTAATATTGTACCAAGCTAATCGGTGGCAGAAATATTTATCTTCTATATATCAATAAACAGGACACTTAAGATGTTTAATATTTAAATAGACATTTTCTGTTAATAAAGAAGATATATTAAAAAAGGCAAAATATGGCAAGAACACCATAATCTTTGAAATATTTTTATGGCAGTAAAACCTAAAATGAGTAAAGAGAGGAATTAAGATAGTTGGAATATTTTATGAGATTGCCGCAGGTGAAGTGTTTGACAATTTGGTTATGGATAATTTGTTCGGCATAAAATTGTCCAACTATAGGGCTTTCACGGGAGCAAACCCCAGCAGGAAGCCATTTCATGTTATTGGAAACCGGATTCCCGTTTACACGGGAATGATAGAGAAAATAGAGTTGCCGAAGGCATAATTAAATGTATAGGGATTTCAATATTTTTAGTTAAGCAATGAACAAACCCACCCCTAACCCCTCCCAAGAGGGGAATTTGATATGTCCCCTCTTGGGAGGGGTTAGGGGTGGGTAAAAATGAATGACGTTGGGGAAAACCCAACTTAATTTAAGCCACAGTGTTTGTCTTGTGGCTTTTTAATTTTATGGTCAGGAGAGATATTTGCCATACTTCTGTTTGCTACGCAAAATCAATGCATACTTTTTGTTGAAATACAATAGTATGTGCCTTATAATCAACATCTATTGTAATTTTTTTACGGATATTTTCAGCCAGAAGCAGGGATTTATAAGTTGCCAGGACGTAATAACAGGGACACAATAATAAATTTAGCAATAAAGGATTTGGGGTTAAGCGCGCTATTTACCTTCATTGGCGTCAATCTCCGTTTTTTTACGGAAAATACCTTAACAGCCCTGGTTTTCTTTAATGTAATCCAGACAGATGATCCCGCAAGCAGGTTTGACATTCATTCTCCAAGTCCCCCTGATATGACCGGAGATGTGGTTACAACAATCACTTTTACTATCGCGTATCTTTTTTTTACAACCTTTAACGTCAGAACTGCGCTTACCTACACAATTGGCGATAAAGATACCATGAATAATCAATACACACATGCAATCAAACATTTAAAAAATTGTCATACATGGGTAAAAAACTTTATTATTGTGGTTTTGACAGGGTATGGGATTAATTTTTTCTCAAAATACATTCTTTCGATGGGGTTGGAAGCGGCCTATATTGAAAACAATGCTCTTTCAAATATGATGGGAATAATAAGCAATGGCATTCAAATTTGTTACCCTTTTATTTTTGTTTACGCGTACTGTAAATATGTATATCCAAATGCTGTGATAGCCTTGTTGCTCTACATCTTTTTTCTGGTGAGAAATCTTTTTGCAACGGGTGTCGTGGGATTTGTCGGCGTTTATGATCTGCATGTGACAGCCCCATTTTTAGACTGGCTAACGTTTCTTATATTCTTTTACTCCATAGGATGTATAAGTATGCATCATAGCGCTTTAAAATTATTCAGAAAAGTTGATTTTAATAAAAATAACCAATGAAAACCTTTAAAAAAATTACCATTGCAACAACTGCGTGCCTTGCTGTTTGTTTCTTGTGGATGGTTGCGTATTCACATGCACAGCCCCAGACTGTCACCGTAGAAAAAAAGGAGGAAGATGTAAAACTTACCGGACAGCGGACGGTAGTAAAAAGTGAAGACGTTGAAAACGCAAAGAAGAAACGCGACGAAATTAAGGCCAACGCGGAAAAAATTATTGCCGAGAAAGAAGCCTTGATAGTGAAATTTGAAAGCGACGTGAAATCAACGTCTGCCCATCTCGGAAAATTATCGGAAGAAAAAGACACCTTTCCTGCGGAAGAACCATACGCAAAATATGTGGAATTATTAGATAAGGAAATAAGCGTCATAAAGGAAAAGATTGGCACAAGCAATGAACAGATAGAGGAGTGCAAAGATTATATTGCAGCCATTCAAAATCAGGCAAAGACATATAAAGACTACGCTTCGTTATTATCTTCGGCATTAAAGATTAAAAAAACTATTGAGGCAACCCCTTCCGATCAGGCGCCACTTGTGAGGAAAGAAGCAGATATCGCAAAGGGATACATCAAAGCGGCGCATGCAGGTATGAAAGAAAAAGAGTCTTTAATCGCCATTGCTACGAAAGAATTGGAGGATTATAAGCTCAAAGAACCCGGCAAGAGAAGGCAGGAAATTGTTAAAACCCTGGAATTGCTAAAAACAGGCATCAAAGACCCCGCATTGGAGAATTTGGCGCAGGGAAAGGCAAATGGTATTTTATTCTGGCAAAAGGAGATAAGCGACCGGTGGATTTCCATTTATGAAACAAGGCTGGAAACAGCAAAAATTCAATATGATGATGCAGTTCTGGTGGCAAAGCATGCCGAACTCAATGCGGAGGTCTTGGCCGAAAAAGCAAACCTTCTTGAGGAAAAACAAAAAGCCGAAGAATTAAGAAAGAAGCAGGAAGAGCTGGAGGCTGCCAAAAAAATTGAAGAAGTGACGAAAAAAGCCGCGGAAGCTACCAGAGCCGAGGCGGAAAAGACCATTCAGGAGGCAGCGAAAAAAAGCGAAGAAATTGTTCAGCAGCAAATGATAACCACCTCTCCGGAAAAAAAGAGGGTGCTGGAATTAGAGGCAGAAGTCCACAAACAGGTAGGTTCGGTGGCAAAGAAGAAAGACGATCTTATTACGGAAGGCACACAACGGTCTAAAGGACGCACCGAACTTAAAAAATTGCAGACAGAAATCAGCGCTTTTCTGAGCAAAGGCGGCACTGCAAAAGATATTGAAGAAATGGATAAAAAAGTTGCCGTGGAGGAAAAACGATACTCAGAGGCGATCAATTCCATAAAAAGCCTTATTGCCTCCCTCGAACAGGAGAAAAAACTCCTTTCAGACAAACTGGCCCTTTCCGGCGAAGATGCATCAAATATCAAACAGGAAGTTTCCTCTTTTGCCGATAAGGAACTGGCACAACAGGCCATTCAGCACGTATCACAAAGAATCAAGGCGCAGGAAGAACAACTTTCTTACGTTATGGAAAGATTAAATACTTTGCAGGAACGGCTGGAAATACGAGAAGTCGGCATAAAGGCACTTGCAACTATTAAAGAAACGCTTATTAACATGAAGGCGGAAAACGTCTGGAAGAGGGTCAGGGTGCTGATAACCACCCAAACGTTCAAATCAATATACGTTGATATTCTTAGCATCCCTTCTTATGTACGCCATCTTCTTGAAATAGCCAGAAGCCATATAAAAAGTGCGACAGCATATGTTGTTTACGGGAAATATACGTTTCTCTTCTGGTTGCGATGTTTCGGGCTGGCATTACTCCTTGCCGTATTTTATTTTTCCAACAGATATATCCATCGTTGGTGCGCAAAAATACTGCATCGTATGCTTGAATCGATAACCTTTACGTATTTTAATTCACGCCTGCTTCCCAGCTTGCTGGTAGTGCTCAAAAACAGTATTACCTCATTATGGATTGCCGTTCTTTGCATATTAATACGCGCTATTTTCCCCATCAAAATACCTTCGGTAACATCAGCAATGTATATACTATTATATATTGCTTTATATAAAGTGCTGAAGAGGTTTCTCGTTGAATCTTTCGGACCGGAAAAGGGTCACAAAAAACTTGTAGTCTCGCTTGCCTATATATCGCCGAAACATATCTACAAGTCATTAAACACTATTTTATCGTTTTCCCTCATCTCTTTGTCGGTAATTACGGCGCTTACCGTCTTTCAATACAAGAGAGATGCCATCGATTTGCTCTGGTTTATTTATCGGATAGGAATGTTGCTGCTGCTTTTATGGCTTGCAACGCAAAGATCCCTGTTTTTCAAGTTGTTGCCGGGAACGGGCAGCCAGTTGGGAAGACTTATCCGGCGCATTATCGGCGTCATTTATCCGGTGTTTGTGGTATTTGTTGTCTCGCTCTTCGCAATACGAAGCTTAGGGTATCCCATGCTGACGTATGTATTGCTGAAAACATGCATAAAAAGTTTTATTGTCGCTTTTATTGCCTTATGGATATTGAGAATAGTGCATTCCAGAATAAATAGCATAAGAGCAAAACTTTTTGATGCGCAAAAAATAGCGAAAGATACGCCCGAAGAAAAAAGATTTCAATCTCTTTCGGCGTTCTATCATGTCTCAGCAAATTATATTACCGCAATTATCGGCGTAATAATCATTGCCCGCATATGGACCGGAACCTTTCGCGATGCGGTCGGTTCTCCGGCAGCCCCTTATCTTGTTCAAAAGATATTTTCGCAAATCGGCATGGTTTTCAAAGCCATTGGCAACGGTTTGATGTATCGTTTTACCTTTCAGGAAGGACGCTATACAACGCCGTTAAAAATTATCATTGCAATAATGGTATTGATCGCATTTTTCTTCCTGGCGCGTTATGTGAAAAAACTGCTGGAAGATAAGGTGTTTTCCTCGATGGGAATAGAACGCGGGCTAAAACACACATTTTCCAACCTTACCAGATATTGTATCATCAGCATTGCCGTGCTCATAGGATTCAATCTTGCGGGAATCCCTTTGCGCAGCCTCGCCTTCTTTGCGGGCGCATTCGGTATCGGTATCGGGTTTGGCATGCAGAATATTATCAGTAATTTTGTCAGCGGCATCATACTTTTGTTTGAACGGCCAATGCGTGTGGGCGATATAATAACCCTTGACGACGGAACATTAGGCACTATTGACAAAATCAGCACCCGAACCACTACAATACTTACTCCTGACAATATCAATTTAATCATACCCAATTCAAAGTTTGTCGAAGGAAAAGTGACAAACTGGTCTTTGCCTGACGCTGTAATGAGAGGCAGCATTCAGGTAGGGGTGGCATATGGCTCCGATGTAATTCTTGTAAAAAAATGTCTGTTGGAAGTCGCAGCGCAGAATCCTGAGGTAAGAAAATCCCCGGAACCGTATGTCCGGTTTGATGATTTCGGCGACAGTGCGCTTATCTTCAAGTTATTCTACTGGGCGGATGATCCGGGAAAACGGTGGTCGGCTATGAGCGAAATGCGTTTTGCCATCGATGCAATATTCCGCAAGAATAAAATTGAAATTGCTTTCCCGCAAAGGGATATTCATATCCGCTCCTATGTGCCTTTTCCCGGAAATATCGTGCAACAAAATAATATACAGCCGGAAACGTCAGGAGCGCCGGATGGAAAACCCGATGCTTCGTAGTTTCAAATATCCCGGGAAAATGGGTTTCATATTTTGCCCGCGATCTGATTTTGAATAATCCTGGCATGGAACCATTCTTCTTTTACATTTTATATTTTAATAACTTCCATACGAAGCGGTGCGTAAGTATCAATATTTAGTCGCTCCTTAATGACATTTACAAAACCGATAGCCGTTTCTTCTTCCCCGTGTATCACGAAGATACGGCGGGGTTTTCTTTTGAATTTATTGAGCCAGTCCATAAGCCCTTCCCGATCTGCGTGCGCCGAAAGGCCGCCAATCGTATAAATCTTCGATTTTACGGCAATTTCCTCACCAAAGAGTTTTACCATCCCGGCGCCTTCTATAATTTTTCTTCCCAGCGTGCCATACGCCTGATATCCCACAAAAATAACGCTGCATTCCGGGCGCCATACATTGTGTTTTAAATGGTGGCGAACCCTGCCTGCATTGCACATTCCACTGGCGGAAATGATAATAGCCCCGTGTTTTATCTTGTTTAATTCCATCGATTCTTCCACAGTTTCTATGTACTTTAACGAAAGATTGCTTCCGGAAAATTTCCCTCCCCTGATAAGATTAAGGGTTTCCTCGTCAAGGTATTCAGGATGGTTTAACGTAATCCTCGTAGCATGTATTGCCATAGGGCTGTCAACAAAGACCTGAAGGTGATTTAATTTCCCCGCAACAGATAATTGTTTTAAAAGGTAGAGGATATTTTGTGTTCGACCGACGGCAAAGGCGGGGATAATAATATTCCCTCCTCTTTTCAATGATTCTGTTACTGCCTGTCTGAATTCTTCTGTTGTTTCGTTTATTCCTTTGTGATTTCGGTTGGCGTATGTGGATTCTATGAATACATAGTCCGCATCTTCTATAGGAGCCGGATCATTTACGATAGGTATGTTTTTTTGTCCGAGGTCGCCGGAGAAAACGAGCTTTTTTTCTCCATCATCATTTTCTCTTATCCATAATTCAACAATCGCAGACCCTAAAATATGCCCGGCATCCTGAAATCTCAGTTTTATCCCGGCTCCAAGCTCTACTATTTCTCCGTATTCCGCACCCTGAAAATAGTCCAGGCTGTCAGTAGCTTCTTCGACCGTATACAGGGGTTTTAATAAAGGCTTCCCTGCCCGGAGTCTTTTCTTATTGTCCCATTCCGTATCACGTTCCTGTATGTATGCCGAATCCAGAAGCATAATACGGCACAATTCAACCGTTGCGTTTGTGGCAAGGATTTTCCCTTTGAAACCGTCTCTTACCAGTTTTGGAATAAGACCTGAATGATCAAGATGAGCATGGGTTAACAAAAGGCATTGCACCCCGGAAGGATTGAAAGGAAAAGGCTCTGCGTTTCGGTCTTCGTTCTCCTTTGCGCCCTGGAAAAAACCGCAATCAACAAGCAGAGTTGTCCCTTCCGTCTGGATATAAAAACAAGAACCGGTAACCATTCTCGCTGCGCCAATAAATGTTATCTTCATTGTTTAAAGAATATCCTCACCTGTCTCCCAACAGATTGTATCCTCTCTGATTGGCAAATCCCAGTTTAAAGATTTTATCAATAAGCACGTCCTTTGTCAGTTTAGGATTGGCGGTTATATTTAATCTTGATGATAGTTCGAGAAGGATATTTTTCTTCTGCTTCGAAAGTTCCGTCATAATCTTGTCCGACTGCAATTCCTCCAATTGTTTGAGCAAATCGTCGATATTAACAGGACGAACGCTTGTTTTTCTCGCCTTTTTTTGTTTTGGAAAGAGTATTTCGGCAAGGAGGGGTTTGTTCTTTACTGAATCAAAAAAGGATGAAACCGTATGGATTGCCTGCAACACACGGTTTTTTTCTGATTCGTCGGGAACGCGGGAGATGCTTTCTTTAAAAGACTCCAGTTTCATGATTAATTCATGAATGGCCTGTACCATCCTTTGCTGTTCTTCTTTTCCGGGCAGCAGGTCAATACATTCCTTCATTTTTAACAATACGTCTTGTATATTCAGATTTTTTTTTGCTTTAGCCATGTTTAATTACCGATTTTTGCTAAAAATTCTTCCGTCACTTTTCTGTATTGCCCGGCAACGCGCAGGGAGTTATCGTCTTTCAGCAGGAAAACCGGAACCGCCTGGGCTGCCGCCTCGGTATATCCCGCCGCCCATGAAATATAATTCTCAAAACACAGTTCACTGTATTCTTTGCGTAGTGCGGTCATTTTGTCTTTGTGGGTATTGACTATTCCCTGACCAACGGTGCGCACCATGGTAAATACCATGCCTTTCAGCAGGATGTCATGTGGCTCTGTGCCTGCCAGGCGACATTTCTCACGCATGGTAGTGTTCAGTTCCCTGATTTTCTTTGTGAGGATATTTATTCCGATGGTTGACATGTGATCGGGTATCGTTGTGATTATATAAAAATCACTTGCGGCGAGGGCATTTTGGGTTGCGAGGTAAAGGTTTGGAGGACAATCGATAAGAATGTAGTCATAGTCGCTGCTGACCGTTTCAATAAAATTTCTGAGAATATGGCGCTGTTCAACATAAAAAAGGGCGTCCCGTATATCGTTTGAGATATTGAGTCCGATAGATTCTTTAATCCTCCTGAATGTTCTTTTAAAAATAAAAAGTTGTTCCTGAAACAAACCCGACTCTATTTTTCTCCATATTTTCGCGGCCAGATCAATATCGATACCCAGCAAGTCAATATCGGAAGGTATCATGTCCAGGTTCTTTACCACATCTTTTGCGATTTTTCCATTCGCAAACAGTTCTATGGGTGATTTCCATATTATATGGTTTGCCGGATACGTCTCGAAGCGGTCTTTTAAATACGACTCAAAAAGTCCGGCAATCGTTCCGTTCGTATCCTTAAACACCTCCCACCGTTCGGGCACGACACAAAGGAACGTCATATTTGTTTGGGGATCAACATCAATAAGCAAAACTTTTTTATCATGATAAAGGGCAAGGGCACAGCCGATATGATAGGTAGTTGTGGTTTTGCCCACTCCGCCTTTATAGTTAATGAATGAAATAATCTTTCCCATGGTTTTGCCTTTGTTCATAACGATTTGTATTCTTTCAATAACTTCCTTAATTTGTCTGCCGTTGCTTCGTACGCCTTTTTCCCCGCAAGGTCAATCCCTGCGTCTTTCAGGATTTCCAGAGGTTCTTTGTGTGATCCGGCGCCCAGGAATTTTATATAATCATCAATCGCATCTTTCCCTTCTGAAACGACACGTTCGGACAAGGCAATCGCGGCGGACAGGCTGGTGGCGTATTTATAGACGTAAAACGCATGGTAAAAATGAGGGATTCTCGCCCACTCGTAATGCAACTGCTCGTCAATCGTCATTCCCTCTCCGAGATATGCCTCAAGATTTTTCCGGTAAATATCCGTAATACTTTTCGCGGTCAGCGCCTTTCCGGCTTCCGCCGCCTCATGGATATCCTTTTCAAAATTCGCGAACATAGTCTGCCTGAAGAAGGTGGCTTCTATCCGTTTCATATTATGATACAGGAAGAATTTTTTCTCCTCAGCGGATTCCGCAATCTTTGACATATGATCAAACAGCAATGCCTCATTGAATGTCGAGGCGATCTCCGCAAGAAAGATCGGATTCTGATAATAAATGTATGGCTGATTTTCAATGGAATAATCCCGGTGCAGGCAATGGCCGAATTCATGGGCAAACGTAGCAACGTCGGAGAATTTTTCCGTGTAATTCATAAAAATAATCCCCCTGCTCATATAGCTCCCCCATGAGAATGCCCCCGATCTCTTTCCGGGAGTTTCAAACACATCGATTACTCGCGCGTTGATGGTGGCATCGTATTTTTTGAGATATTCACTGCCGAGGGGTTTGAGCGCGGTACGCACCAGACCAATGGCATCTTCATAGGAATAGTTTTTGTCAATTTCTTTAACGAGGGGCACATAATTATCATAGAAGTGTAATTCTTCCACTTCCAATTCCTTCCGTTTCAGGGCATTGAACTCGCTGATCACATCGATATTTTCCTTTGCGACCTCGATAAGATTACTGAGCACGGCGGGGGGCAGGTAATCAGGAAACAAGGCCATTTCCGTCATCGACGGATAGTTGCGCGCCTTTGCCAGCTTAATATTGGAAAGCACGCTCGCGGCATAGGTATTTGCTATTACATCGATATTCTGCCGGTAAGGCCGGTAGTAGCAGTCAAACGCCTTTTGCCGGAGTTCACGGTCGGGAGATTCCAGCAGTTGGGCATATTTTGCGTGAGAAAGGACGATCTTTTCTCCCTTATGTTCAACTTCGCCGAACGAAATATTGTTATTGTTGAAGGCCGAAAAAATGTCTTCCGGTTTACCCAGTGCAATATCCAGTTCTGCTAAAACGGTTTCCGTTTCTTCGGAAAGGATATGGGGATTGTACCGGGCGTAATTTTTCAGAAAAAACCGGTATCCCGCCAGTTGAGGATTTTCCCTGAGCATGCGTTCGATATCATCCGGCGACAGAGAAGACAGTTCTTTTTTTATAAAAACCGTCGCGGCGGAAATTTTTGACGCGAGCAGTTCGATGCGCCCCTTCATTTCTTCGTATACCGCATTTCTGGTATCTTCAAAAAAGCGGGCATTGGCGTAGACATGGAGATTTTCTCTGACGACAGAATAATCAATATAAAATCCCATGAATTGCTCAAGCTTGCGTGGATCAGCAAGCGCGCCTTTGAAGCCGATAAGCCGGGGAAGTTCCTTCTCCGTCTTTTGAAAATCTTCTTCCCACGTGCCGTCCGAAGCGTACAAAGCCGAGAGATTCCATTTGTATTTGCCTGCTATTTGATTTCGGTTTTCGTACATAGGATCACACCTTGATTAGTGATTGTATGGTATCAAATCTTTTGGCAATGTTATTCTCTTTGGATATTTTTGATTTCATGGTCGTCACTCGCCTGCTTATGGATGAATAACCAAGTCCAGATAATCTCCCTATCTCCTGATTCGTGTACAATCCCGTACTCCATAAAAAAAGGAACAAATCACGATCCACTTTATATGAATCAGACACCCTCCGTGAATCTGCAAAATCCTTAATTTCACATTGTAATATATTGGTAGCTTTACGCAATAAGATTTCTGTCGATATAGCAGGAAAGCCGTAGCAGATAGGTATCGTTCTCTACGAGAAAGTTCTTGAACCTTCCCTGAAAAAGGTGGCCGCGTCTTTTGTTTTTTACATTATACCTGCGAGTATATGTAGTTCCGAACGGGTGCATTCCCGATTTTTTGTAACACCTCATTTCAGGATGGGTCAAAGCCTGTCCTGAGCTTGCCGAATGGACGAAGCAGACCCATCAATCATATTCTCCTTTATTTTGATGGGTGTGCTGGCGCTTCACCCATCCTACTCTGAATGTTACAAAAAATCGGGAATGCACCCGTTCCGAACCACTGCATGGCTCTGGAAAGATTGGGCTTGTTTGTTTTAAGGAGTAAATGGTAGTGGTTGTCCAAGAGGATATAGGCATAGATTTCTACCTCAAATCTCCTTGTTATTTTTCCCAATATTTCGAGAAATGAAATACAGTCGATATCATCAGCAAAAATACCACACCTTTCGTTTCCCCTCGATAATACGTGATAATATGCGCCTTCAAATTCAATTCGCCACGGTCTCGTCATAAAAGAAAAGCAGCAAACACACCGGATGCTGTCAAATAAATAATCACTGATCAAGGTGTGACCCCAAGCACCTCCCCCAAGCACCTCCCAAGGTGTGACCCCAAGCACACTATTTTATCGCCTCATGCAACTTGTCGTATCCGAGTATGTTTTTAGTGCGATGCAGATTGTATGCCAGGTATATCAAACTGAACTCCCCTGTTATTTTCTTTTTCCCTTTCATCAGTGTGTAGGTGTAGCCCCAGCTGCGTTTCACCGTCCCGAAAATGTGCTCGATGATTTCCCCCTTTAGGATTCTGGTTGCAACCGACATCGCCGCCCGCACGGCTCAAACTGACTACCACGGAGAACGCCAGGATAGGAAAGGGCGCGGCAGAAAATCCCAGCCGGCAAAATAGGCTTGACACTACTGCCTGGAAAAATTAGGATTATTATTCAGATGCAATGGGTTTTCTTGTATGCTTAATATTTAAATTTTTGTGGGTACTCTGTAATGTTGATTAATGGCCGTCAATCTATTTGCCATAAACTAGTTTATGAAGTGCGCTATAAATATGGATATGCTTATTTGGATCGATGTGGAAGCATTATCAATGAGATTATGAATAGTTACCCCGCATGGACACAAGAAACCGTTCCGGACCCGCAGAATGCACCATTAATATGTTTGGAAAACGGCATGAAATTGAACTTTGGTGCGACAAAATATGACTTTTCTTTAGAACAGCCATTTGGAGATGAAGAGGATCTAACCTCGAGCGATATAGAAAGATTTATTGATCATGCCGATGGTATTTCTTCCCTGATAAATGAAAGGCTCGATTTAAGGATATTTACAAGGGTAGGATTTAGAATATGGTACATTTTTCGGGCAGAGACATTAACAGACGCCGAAAGTTGGATAAAACAGTTGCTAGGAATAATCCCTTTTGACGATCAAATCGCCAAAGCGCTAAATAACAGTAGCGTTGAAGCGAGAAACTATGCGGTGGTGATTGCTTCTTCCGACAGAAAATTCCGGATTTCAATAAATGGTGTGGAGAGTTATGCAAAACTAGACATACGAGGAAACATACTGGATGTCCGTGTAAGTAAACTACACAGAGAACAGGATAAGTATCTTTTAAAACAACTAAAAGAAAAAAAGAGGGTTGCCAAAAACCCACATTTTGCCGGTATGCTTGATATTGATTCATTTGTTGAAACACCAAATGGCGTAGATGCAAAAGACTTTATTACAGAATCTTTACGCCAGATTGAAGATGCATTGCCGAAAGTATCTAAAAAGGTAATTTAAAGGTGGTTTATGGATAGTTATTGTAGTATTTTGAATGATTCATCGGAAGTAATCGTAAATCCTCGAAAATCTCCCGGATTTATCAATAATGCGGCAAGCCAGGAGGCAAGAAGTTCCGTGTATGATTTGCCTTATAACAAAACCGGCAGAGATGCAAGACCTATTCAGAAAAAAATTGCTAAAAACGGTTTTGAAGAAAAAACGGACAGCCAAATCGCCGCTTTAGAAGAAGTAAACAGGTTTCTTCGCAAGGCGTCTATGGCAGCAGCACAACTCATCGAAGAAGATAATCCCATAGAACAAGCCAATCTTGCTTTTGAATTCAAAGATTATTTGCAAGTCCTTTGGAGGCATAAAAACGTCAGAGAAAACAACTGGGGAGACCTCTTGAATATTACTCAGGCTGTGTTAGCGCAGGTAGAATTCGAGTTGCTTTCTAAGTCGCAAAAGGAGTGTATTAAAACAATCGTTGATGGATATCTTCGAAAACCGGCTATTGCAGATATAGATATGGAAAAATCGTTAGAAGTATTTTCCAACGCCGGTTTCGATCCGTGGTGTGGAATTAGTGGAAAATTCTGAAAACAATTTTAAGACATAAGAACAACATACCTTCACACATATCTAATGCCTTCCGGAACAGCAGTTTTCGCTGATACTTCTATTCATATCGCCAGGTTTTTAAGAGAACCTCAAATGAAAGAGGCTATTAACCGACGCTTGGCTTCTTATGACATTGTCATTTCAAGTCCCGTTGTTATTCAAGAATTCAAACGACGCGTTATTCATGAAGCTGTGTATTTAATGAATCTGTTAAATACGAAAGGATCTTACGAAAAGGTAAAAAGGCATGTGTTGAATGTGCTTCCAGAGCAACAGAATAGAAAAAGAAATATTTGCTTAAATGTGTTGGAAGAAATATTTCATACAGGTGTTGATGACGCCGAGCTGACCGAAAGGGCAAAAAGCTACCTTCGCACACTCATAAAATTTGGTGTAAAGAAATTAAGGTCACAGATTGGCCATATAGTTGGAGGCACCGGTTGTTACTTGTCTACTTGTCCTGTAAAAGAAAAAATACCTTATAAACGCTACGAACTGGGTTCGAAAAAATGCAGCAACGTATGCCTTCAATGCCCTATCGTAAACTTTCTTAAAGAAAAAGAAGAATTATGTAAAGAGATATTACAATGTCTTTCGAGTATATCCAATAAATCAAAAGAACTCGAAGTCGCATTAAAATTTTTACAGGATTCTTTATCAAGCACCGAGGCGATTCACCAAAAAGACCCGTGCTATACAGCCGGAGACCTCCTCATTGCTCTTGAAAGTCATGGGATTCCTGACTTTTACACGATGAATTATAAGGAAAGCAACGTGTATTGTGATGTCCTCAAACAAAAACTCATCGTGCGGCCTAATAACCCTGAAAACAAGGAAGAAGAATACGTATCACATTCTTTGTAAGGATATCGTAATGAAAAGTCCCTCCCATGTCCAACAACACTATGTATCGCGTGAAATCGCCGCTTCTCCCTCAACCGCTCGTGTCAAGGCGATGGGGTCGGTTGGGGTCACATCTTTATTCTTTAATATTGACATTTTGTGAAAGCGGTTTAACATGATTACAATAAGGGCTTATGCACGGATAAAACTTTTCTTTTTCAGCAGGTTTTTTCATGGCAAGACCACTACGCATTGATTACCCCGGGGCATATTACCATATAACCGCGGGAGCATTCCCAATTTTTTGTAAATCAAAATAAAGCCGACCATAAAGGATCGGCGCTACCATGCAATATGTGTCGTAGCGCGGGTGGTTTATCCCCCGCATAATACCTCCACATTTTACAAAAAATTGGGAATGCTCCCTATAACCGCCAGAGGCGTTGGACGTCAAAAGGATGGGGGGTCACCCATTCATTTGTCAATTATCAGGGTTTTCCTTTCATAAGAAGAAACGGTGTCTCGCCTTTTGATGTTGCAGCATTTTTATTTCCCGGCAGCGCTACGATTTTACCATGGTTTTTTTCTGTTCGGGGAAGTTTGTTTAAAGTCCCAATACCTTTTTCAGGATAAAATCCACGTTCTTCAAAGTATCCGCATTTACCGTTCCCCACCGTTCTAAAAACCGTTGGATGGAAAGAGATTTCACCTGGTCACATCGTATAACGGAAGTTTGGTGAATACCTCCTTCCGGAGGAGATATGAGGATGTGGAGCCTAAACGGGGTATCCTTTCTGAAGGTTGTAACAGGGCAAACAACAATCAATCCCCACGGACTTCTGTTGAGTTCATCAACGGAAACAACGAGGGCAGGATGCCGGTCCTGTATCTCTGAACCGATGGAAGGGCTGAAATCAACGCGCCTGATTTCTCCTCTTTTTGGAAAGGGTTTTTCGTGCGCCAATACCGTATCCTAATGTATTTTCAAAGGTCTTCCGTGTTTTTACCTCTTCCTTATCGAGAAAAGACTTTGATTCCTCTTCAAATCCTTTCCAGAAAGACCTTTCATGCTCGTCCACGAGTTTGTCAACTAATTCCATAATGCTGATATGTTCAGCCGCGGAGATTTTTTTAAGTCTTGACTGTGTTGTCTTACGTACTCTGAGAGTTGTCGTTTCCATAATAGTCCTCCATCTATTTGTCTACAAGTATATCATTTAAACAGGGTTCTTCACCTTTGATCTAGGCAGGAGTGGTTTGAGGTTGGAGTCCGGAAGGTTGCATCTTAAATCTTAAATATTGATATTTTCTGTATTACGTAAAGCAGGAATTCTTTTATTGCCTTTGTGTAAAGTTTACTACGGGATATTCCTGGTTCTTTGGCGGCTCGCTCCGCCGAATTGAAAATCGGGTTCGGGATCGATATTGCTGTTTTCATGACAGTTAGTATTACCAAGGTCATAGTAACTGTCATGAAAAATCTCTGCCTTTAGGGAATATATCAGGTCACTTTGTGGCAAAGGGGGTATTTATGTGCTTAAATATTCCACAACCTTGTCGCCCATCTGGGAAGTTGAGAGAATTTTTTCTTTTTGGGTAGCTTTATTCGCAAGATCGCCCGTTCGGTATCCGTCTTCCAGCACTTTCATTATCGCCTGCTCAATGGCCTTTGATTCTGCATTGAGTCCAAAGGCATATTTAAGCATCATTGCTCCTGAGAGTATCTGGGCTAATGGGTTTGCCTTGTTTTGTCCGGCGATGTCGGGGGCCGAGCCGTGAATGGGCTCGAAGAGTCCGAAGCCTGTTTTTGAAAGACTCGCGCTCGGCAGCATTCCGATTGAACCGGTAATGGCAGACGCAAGGTCAGACAATATGTCTCCAAACATATTCTCGGTGACTATCACGTCAAATTGTTTCGGATTTGTTGCCAGTTGCATGGCTGCATTGTCCACATACAGGTGGTTCAGTTGTATCTGGGGAAAGCGGGTTTGGACATAGTCGGTGACCACTTTTCTCCATAATTTTGAACTTTCAAGGACGTTTGCTTTATCGACGGAGGTGAGTTTTTTGCTGCGTTTCATGGCCGCATCGCAGGCGACGGCGGCAATTCTTTCGATTTCAGGAACGGAATAAATCATGTAATCTACCGCGTAATTTCCCTGTACGGCTCCTTCGTGGAGGGTAAGGGATTTTACCTTGTTTCTCCCAAAGTATATTCCTCCTGTAAGTTCCCGGACAATCAGAACGTCAAGGCCGCCTTCGAGCCGTTCTGATTTTAATGATGCCGAATCGGCCAGCGGGCCGAAGATTATTGCGGGACGTAAATTTGCAAACAGATGATACATGCCCCTTAAAGGAAGAAGGGCTCCGCGTTCAGGGGTAAGTTCCGGGGGTAAATTTTCCCATTTTGAACCGCCGACTGCGCCAAAATAGATAGCATCCGAATTGTTGCAAATTTCTTTGGTTTCATCGGGTAACGGATGCCCGTATTTATCATAGGCACAACCGCCTACCAGCGCTTCTTTGTAAGTAAATGTATGGTTGAAGTGTTTTGCTATCGTACCCAATACCTTCAAACCCTCTTTCATTATTTCAGGGCCTATTCCGTCCCCTGCAAGTACCGCAATGCGTTTTTTCATGTATCAGTCTCCAGGTCGTCGACAAATATTTTTCAAAGTAAACTTCTATTTTGATGTTTAGTTAGAAATTTCAAATATAAAATATGTTTACCGAACTTCTTTGATTATTTCAACGGTAAAAGTATAAATTTCTATGTTACCGTGCTTCCATGCATTTGCGGATATTCCCACCTTGCCGGAGCAGCAGTGAGAAAGAAATTCTTCTTTCGTCCAGCCGGTTTCTGTTGCCACCTGAGGAAGAAAACATCCTGTTTGGTCATCTTTCCTGATATATATACCGTGTTTGCCCAGTTCAAAATCAAGCGGGTTCGTGATACGTTTTAAGGAGGATAGTATGGAAAGTTCAATGTTCAGTTGGTCAAGTTCAGAGGGTGTGATCGGATCGTCGAAAAAACGGGAGTCTTCCGTTGCCGATGAAATAGCTATCTCGGAAACAAGTTTGTAGAGGGGTATATCTGATACGAATCGGCCTATGCAGCCCCGAAGCTGACCACGGTTTTTTAGTGTAACAAAAACCCCCTGATGTGACTGTATGTCCGGATTATCACAGGAGAATGTTGGGTTGGGTTCACTTTTTACCGCAGACTCAACGCTTTTTCTGGCAATATCCAGAAGAATTTTTTTTGCAGAATCATCCAAATAATTTACTCCACAGTAAGGAAGAAAAACGGTTTTAACAAGAAATCATACAATAGAATAATCAATTCCGGCTGATGAAACGGCTACAGTTTTTTTACTTCGTGAAATACGTCTGCTGTGAAAACAAAGAACTCCATATCATTGTCTTGCCATGCATCTACGGGTAATCCGGCTTTTCTGCAAAGATGCTGTAGTGTTGCTGTTTTATCCCATCCCTGTTCGGTGGCGACATGGGGAAGAAATACGGCGTTTGCATATCCTTTGCGAATTACAATGCCTTCTTTGCCAACGATAAACTCATCGGGGCCGGTTATTTTTTTTGGCTGACTCAATACGGAAATTTCTATGTCAATATCATTTATTTCTTCACGATTTACGGGAATAAATCTATTATCGTTTGCTGATGAGTTAATGGTGTTTTCGACTACCGCCTGATAGAGCGGTTTTTTGGGGAGAATATACCCGATGCATCCGCGCAGTTGCCCCTGTTTCTTTAATGTTACAAACACGCCATATTTTTCCAAAAGCCTTGGGGTTTGCGTAAAAAGCAGTATATCAATTTTGGGAGAAGCGCCTGTGTTTGTATATGTTTCCAGAGTGTTTCGGGCAAGCGACAGCAGTATATTTTTTTCTTTTTCTGAAAAATTAAGGGCAAGTTCGTCTGTTTGTGAATTTTGCTGCGGGCGATATTCGCCTGATTTGATCTCAGTGTTTTTTGTAAAGAGAATGGAAGCATAGCTGACGGAATAGACAAAATTGTTTGTTTGATGCCCTGAGGTATCGTAATTGAGAATGTGTCCTTTTGCGTTATCCGGTAAGAGTTTTAAAAGAATAGAAATGGGTAAAATACCGCATGCATTTATTCCCGTTTGTTTTCTGTAGTCTCTCAGTCCGTTAAAATCTTTGTTAAGAATCTTTTCAAAAGCCCCGTAGTCAAGGTTTTTTATGTTTTCCTCCACCTTTTCTCTGAAGGGAACATATTGGTAAGCGTCTCCATAATGGGTAAAGTCGGAACTGACGACGAGCAATGTTCTATCATCCAGTAATGGTCGTATAGTTTCTGCTATTTTTTCCAAATCATCATTTATCAATACGCCCACCATAAGGGGCACCAACTGAAAATCTTCCAACGTCATTTGTAAAAAAGGCAGTTGAGTCTCCAAGGAATGTTCTCCCCTGTATGCGCCCTCATATGCCCCAAATAACGTTAAAGGGCTGGTATTGCGGGTATTTTTCGATTCAGGTTCAAAAGTGGTGCTGAGCAAACGGTCACATGTTTCTTGATCTACGGGAATTTCGCCTAAAGGTGTTTTAAAGCTTTTTGCTTTCAGAACAGATACACCCCGATATCTTCTTCCGCTGTGGCTGGGGGCAAGCGCTATTACCCGTTTAAATCCATTATCCTTAATAACGCTATACCCATAGGCAGCTACCTGCCCAGAATAAACATAACCAGCATGAGGAGTTATGATTGCAATTGGCCTTCCTTCCGGTTTCAGAACGGGGACATTCTTTAAAAAGCCATTTATCTGGTCTTTTAATGCTGTCTCGTTGCCCGGATAAAACCTCCCTGCCACTTGTGGTTCCCACGACTGGGATTGTTCCGTTTCTGCGAATAATGATAAGGAAGATATGAAAGTAAATATAAAAAAGGTGAATATAAATAGTATATGCTTCATGGTATTTTCCTTATTTGAGTATCTTGATAACAAAAAAACCAGCAATAATTAATACGACAAAGGCGATAGAAAGGATGTTAAAATATTTGTCGATAAAATGTTTTATTTTCGGCCCGAAAAAATAAATAAGCCCGGCAACCATGAAGAATCTGCCTGAACGGCTGATTACCGAGGCGATAAAGAATGTCCATAAATCAACTTTGCAAACCCCGGCGCCAATGGTAAAGACTTTATACGGGATGGGGGTAAATCCTGCGATGGCAACGGCAGAAAAAGCGTTGGTGTTGTACTGTTCTTTTACATAATCAAATTTTTCCATGAGTCCGAGGGTGTTAAGAATGGGTATTCCGACAAGATCAAACATCTCGTAACCGATAAAATATCCAAAACCACCTCCTAAAACAGACCCAACTGAACAAATAGCGGCATATTTGAATGATTTTCTTGCAATTGAAAACGCGAGTGCCATCAAAAGGACGTCGGGTGGGATTGGAAAGAAAGATGATTCACAAAATGCCAGTATAAATAAAGCAATGGAACCGTATGGGGTATGCGCCCAATGCAATGTCCAATCGTAAAGTCTTCTGTGCAAACCGGCTTTTTTTATTTGTGATAATTCTAATTGCTCAGTATGGTTCATAAAAACTCCTCGATCTTTTTAAAGAAAGGAAAAAATATTATTGTTGCTAAGGCTTTATTGCTAAAGATTTAACATAAAAATTCAAAAGAAAAAAAGATTCTTGTTTCATAAGAGTTTAAACAGGGTGTCCTCGATAAGTCAAGCGAAAATCCATCTTCAGGATTGTATAGTATTTTTGTTAATATACGCGGGTAAAAAAAGAATAAAAAAGATGATTTTTATATTGTTTTAGGGGGTATCTATGCTTGCCATACACAATGCAGTTTTGATTTGACAATAGTAAGCTTTTCGCTATAATGAAAAATCACGATATTATAGACAGATAAAGGTTTACATAGATAGGAATAAAATGGGATTGCGAAGTGATAAGATTACCAAAGGTCTTGAGCGTGTTCCTGCCCGGGCGCTTTTATACGCAACTGGCTTAAGTAAAGAGGACTTAGATAAACCGTTCATTGGAATAGCGAGCAGTTTTACCGATCTTATTCCCGGTCACGTTCACATGCGTCCTTTAGAGAGGGCAATAGAAAAAGGTGTTCACGCGGGCGGCGGGGTTAGTTTTATTTTCGGTATACCGGGTATTTGCGACGGAATTGCAATGGGGCACAGCGGAATGCATTATTCTCTCGTATCAAGAGATCTTATTGCAGATATGATAGAGTGTGTAGTAAGTGCCCATTGTTTGGATGGTTTGGTTATGTTGACAAACTGTGATAAAATAACTCCCGGAATGTTAATGGCGTGTGCGAGACTGGACATCCCGGGAATTGTAGTTACTGCAGGCCCTATGATTTCCGGCCGCTATGGAAAGCAAAAATTATCCCTGGTAAAAGATACTTTTGAGGCTGTGGGAAGAAGGCGCAAGGGTGAAATTGACGATAAAGAGTTGTCATGTTTAGAGAAAGATGCTTGTCCGGGCGCAGGGTCGTGCCAGGGATTATATACCGCCAATACTATGGCGTGTGTATCGGAGGCGCTGGGTATGTCGTTGCCAGGATGTGCCGCTACACTTGCAATTTCTGCGGAGAAGGAACGCATTGCTTATAAAAGTGGCCAACGGGTTGTAGAACTTGTGAGAAAAGATATTACTTCGGGAAAGATTATGACGCGTAAATCATTTGAAAATGCGATTATGATCGATATGGCCCTTGGAGGGTCAACGAATTCATGTTTGCATATCCCTGCTATTGCAAATGAAGCGAGAGTTGAAATAAATTTGAAATTAATTGATGAAATCAGCGCCAGAACGCCCCATATAGCAAGTTTGCAACCAGGGGGTGAATATTTGCTGGAAGATTTGTATTATGCGGGCGGCATTCCCGCCGTAATGAATCGCCTGCAGGATGACTTGCACGATTGTATTACCGTAAGTGGTTTAAATACAAAGGAGATAGCGAAATCTGCTGCGATTGTTGATGGCGAGGTAATAAGGGCAAAAGGAGATGCATATCACAAAGAAGGGGGAATAGCTATTTTATATGGCAGTTTATCTCCCAATGGGTCGGTAATAAAGCAGAGCGCTGTATCTGAAAAAATGATGAAGTTTACCGGAAAGGCAAAGGTTTTTGAAAGCGAAGAAACTGCAATGAATGCAATTATGGCTTCCCGGATCAGCGAAGGGATGGTAGTCGTAATACGTTATGAAGGGCCGCGGGGAGGACCTGGGATGAGGGAGATGCTGGCTCCCACGGCAGCTTTAGTGGGATTAGGATTGGGGGAATCTGTTGCCTTAATCACTGATGGTCGTTTTTCCGGGGGCACACAAGGTCCCTGTATCGGGCATGTGTCGCCGGAAGCAATGGATGGAGGGCCTATTGCTTTAATAGAGGATGGAGATGAGATAACGATAGATATTCCTAATCGGACATTAGATATTAATGTTTCGAAGGAAGTTCTTGCCTGCCGGAAAGAAAAATGGAAACCGCCAAAACCAAAAATAACGCAAGGGGTGTTGTCCCGGTATGCGAAATGTGTTACATCGGCGGATAAGGGCGCAGTGTTAAGAGCGGAATAAACAACGGCGTGCAGGTATAAAGAGTAGTGTTGTATAAAACATAGAGTAGAATGCTACCCGGTGGTGTAATGGTAACACTAGAGATTTTGGTTCTCTCATTGGAGGTTCGAGTCCTCCCCGGGTAGCCATTCTATTTATTAGGGAATAGGTACGTTGCAGATTCATGATTTTGTGTGCTGATACAAAAGATGAAAAAGATTACAGCAGTTATTCTGGCTGCCGGCAAAGGTACGCGAATGCGTTCCCCGTTGCCAAAGGTTTTGCATAAGGTATGTGGCGCCACTCTTCTGGAATGTGTTATCAGGTCGGTGCAAAAGGCGGATATCTCCCAGATTATTGTAGTGGTGGGTGATAAGAGAGAAGAAGTAGAAGATAGCTTAAAAGGGCTGTCCGTTGAAATAGTAGAACAACATGAGCAATTAGGAACGGCTCATGCCGTGGTTGCGGCAAAAGATCGTATCAGCAGTTCAGCAGATATGGTTTTAATTTTAAACGGCGATGCCCCTCTTATTAAACCGCAGACCCTGAAAAGACTGACAGGGATATATAATGAGACGGGCACTGATGTTGTTTTATTAACTGCACGCATACAAAATCCAAAAGGGTATGGGCGTATTTCCAGAGATAAGAACGGATGCGTAAGGGAAATTGTAGAAGAAAGCGAAGCTAACGACGAAGTATTGAGGATTAATGAAATAAATGCCGGCATTTATGCTTTAAAAAGGGAAGCTCTTTTGGACGGTCTGTCTGAAATAGCGCCACGCAACAAAAAACGGGAATTTTATTTAACCGATATTGTCTCGATATTATACAACAAGGGCAAAAAAATAAAAGGAATTGAAGTGCATGATAGTTCTGAGGTGTTAGGGATAAATACTCAACAAGAGTTGGCAATCGTTAACAGAATAAGATATGATGAAATACTTCAGGATTTTATGGAGAGAGGGGTAACTATAGTAGATACGGGAAGCACATTTATAGAAAATGATGTGGAAATAGGGATGGGAACCAAAATCTATCCTTTTTCATACATTAGCAGAAATGCGATTATTGGTCAAAGATGCAGCATCGGCCCTTTTGCATATGTAGAAGCCGGTACGAAAATGAATGATGGTTCTGAGATAAGAAATAGTTAGGGAGGGAAGAATAGTTTTTTAAGGGAGAGAAATGGACAAAAAAAGAAGGATTGAAGAATTAGACCAGTTAAAGATTTTTTCCGGAAATGCAAACCGTGATTTAGCGGAAAAAATTTGCGCACACCTGTCGATCGAACTGGGAGATGCGTATGTTGGTCGTTTTCCTGACGGTGAAATTGACCTGAAAGTCAATGAGGATGTTCGGGGAGCCGATGTATTTTTAGTACAACCTACATGCGCTCCTGTTAATGAAAACTTAGCGGAACTTCTTATATTTATAGACTGTTTAAAGCGGGCATCTGCCGCACGTATTACTGCGGTGCTCCCGTATTATGGCTATGCCCGAAAGGATAGAAAGGATGAAGGGCGTGTGCCGATAACGGCAAAATTGGTAGCAAATCTCATAACGATAGCAGGCGCCGACAGGGTGCTTACCCTTGATTTGCATGCTGCTCAGATTCAGGGTTTTTTTGATATTCCTGTGGATCATTTGCTGGCATTTCCTGTAATGATGAAATATTTTGAACAGTTAAAGACAGAAGATTTGGTGGTAGTTACCCCCGATGTCGGAGGCATAAAACTCGCCAGGAATTATTCAAAAGGTTTGGGAGTAAAAATGGCAATTGTTGACAAAAGGAGGGTAGGGCCTGAAGAGACAGAGGTGGGATTTATAATAGGAGAAGTGGCAAATAAAAATGTGATCATGATCGACGATTTAATAGCAACGGGTGGATCTATTGCGCAAGCTGCACATGTGCTGAAAGAAAAAGGAGCCAAGGATATTTACGTGGGGGCGACTCATCCGGTTTTTTGCGGTTCGGCAGTAGAAAAGTTGTCTGCCGCCCCGATAAAAGAAATAGTGATAACCGATTCAATTCCACTTTCTGAAAAAGCAAAAGAGATGGGTGGTAAATTTAAAGTACTTTCTATTTCAAGTCTTTTGGGAGATGCGATCATGAGGATACACCATCATGAATCGGTAAGCTCCTTATTTGGTTAATGTTTTATTTTTAGGAGTTGTAAAGCGATGGAAATTTTAGAATTAAAAGCGGAAAAAAGAACACTGAAAAGAAGCAAGGCTGTGAAAAAATTAAGAGATACGGGATATATACCGGCAGTAATTTACGGCCACAAAGAAGATAATATTATTTTGAGCGTTAATGAGAGAGAATTTGAACGCATATTGCATGCTGGGGCACGGATGGTTAACTTGATGTATAACAATAAAAAAGAGCCTGTTCTTATAAAAGACGTTCAATATGATAATGTTTTGGATAGCGTGTTACATGTGGATTTTGCGCGGGTTTCTTTGGATGAAAGAGTTACCTTAAAGGTGTCGATAATACTATTGGGAAATGCTGTGGGCGTAAAAGCCGGCGGTGTGTTAACACAGACAATGAAAAATATAGAGATAGAATGCCTTCCTACTTCAGTTCCTGAGGATATTAAGGTAAATGTATCTGACCTTGAAATAGGCAAGGCAATACATGTGAGGGAATTGCCTGTGTTAGAGGGTGTTAAATATTTATCCGATGCAGAAGTGGTTGTTGCTTCTGTCCATCACGCAGTTGAGGTGAAGGCCGTGTCGGAAGAAGAATTGCTTGCCGGACCGGAAGTGATTTCTAAGAAGCCGAAAGAAGAAGCAGCTACTTCTCAAGAGTCTTAATATGGAATTTATTAATGAAGTTAATAGTTGGTTTGGGAAATCCTGGTGAGAAATATGTGAAGACGAGGCATAATTTGGGTTTTATGGTGATTAATAAACTTTCCCAACAACTGGAAATGGAGTGCAGTCAAAATAAATTCCAGTCTCTGTTCTGCAAGAAAAAGGTAGAACAGGAAGAAATTATACTGTTGAAACCGCAGACCTTTATGAATTTAAGTGGCGCAGCAGTTAAAGAGGCAGCAAGTATGTATAAATGTCAGGTTCAGGATATCATGGTCGTGTGCGATGATTTGGATCTTCCTTTAGGTAAATTGCGTATTCGGCGTACGGGGGGGTGCGGGGGGCATCGTGGTTTGGAATCAGTTGCGGCATATTTAGGAACCACTGATTTTTCTCGTTTGAGAATAGGCATCGGGCGCCCGAAATCTAATGATACGAGTAGTTTTGTTCTTTCCATGTTTTCAGAGGAGGAAGATGGTGTGATTGCAGAGTCGCTTGAAGATGCATGCCAGGCATTGAAAACATGGATTTATGATGGGATGGAAAGTTGTATGAATAAATATAACTAATTTTTCGTTTTATGTCATATTTTTTATTTATAAGTAATGTAGGAGGAAGAAAATTTGAGATTATATGAAGGTTTGTTTCTGATCGATAATATGCCTGCCAGCACTGATTGGGACGGAGTGGTAAAAAATATTCACGCTATTTTGCAGAAGAATGGAGCGGAGGTTTTAAAGTCTGAAAAATGGGGAGAAAAGAAATTGGCGTATAAAATTAAAGGGCACAAACGCGGCACCTATTTCCTGGTACATTTTAATGCCGAAAATACGTCCATTCCCACCATGAAGAGGGATTTTCAGTTGTCCGATTTTCTTATTCGCTTTTTAATACTAAGAGATACTGTTATAGAAGAGTTATCTGCTGTTGCTACTGATGAAGGTCTTGGAGAAAAAGAAACGGGAAAAGTATTTGCCGCGGAAGAAGAACTATTGCCAGAAGAAAAATCTGAACCTCTGTTAACTGCCGGTGAAGGTTAATGAAAATTCAGACCTCATGACAAAATAAATCATTTTGCATAATAAGTACCGGCGATCGTTTAAATAGAAAAAATTTTAGCAAGAGATAAAAGGAGTAAGGGATGGCAAGCCTTAATAAAGTATTCCTCATGGGAAACCTTACAAGAGATCCTGAATTGAGATACACCCCGGGGGGATTGGCGGTTGCAAGTTTTGGGATTGCAGTGAATCGAACATGGACAGCTAAAACGGGAGAACAAAAAGACGAAGTATGTTACGTGGATATAAACATATTTGGCCGGAGAGCCGAAGTCATTGGTGAATACTTTAGTAAGGGGAGTCCTATCTTTATCGAAGGCCGTTTGCAGTTTAGCCAGTGGGAAACAAAGGAAGGGCAAAAGCGGAACACGTTGCGTGTGATTGCCGAAAATTTCCAGTTTATTGGCGGAGGGAAACGGATGGATAACGATTTGGGACAATCACTGGATAGTTCAAATTTGGATGCGATGTCGGAAAATATTGCTCCGGATATAAATGGTGAAGATATACCATTTTAAAGTAATTTTATAAATTTTTTTAAAGAAGGTTAAATACTATGACAAGAAGGATATTTAATAAAACAAGCAAGTGTCGGTTTTGTAGAATGGGGGTTGAGGAGGTTGATTATAAGGACATTCAAAATTTACAGAAACTTGCAACTACCAGAGGAAAACTATTTTCAAGAAAACGATCGGGAAATTGTGCCCGGCATCAACGGTCCGTTAAAATTTCTATCAAGAGAGCAAGGTTTATGGCTTTGCTCCCGTACGTAACGTAGGAGGTTGGTTTTACATGGAATTATTATTGAAAAAAAATGTGGATAAGCTTGGTAAAGTAGGTGACGTTGTTAACGTAAAGAAGGGATATGCAAGGAATTATTTGCTGCCGCGAGGGATGGCTATCTATGTAACTGAGGGAAATTTAAAACAGCTTGAGAAAGCAAGAAAGAAAATTGAAATAGAACTGAAAGAAGAGCGGGTAAGATTACAGGGAATTTTGGAAATGATTTCCAATGCCGCTTGCAGGATTTCAGCAAAGGCAAATGAAGAAGGAAGACTGTTTGGTTCTGTTACTTCCGCTCATATTGCTGATTTGCTGAAGAAACAGGGAATATCGATTGAAGAGAATATGATCAAACTGGAGAGTCCAATAAAGGAATGCGGAGAGTATCGTGTCGAAATTTCATTAAACTCTGAAATGAAGACGACATGTAGCGTGCAGATAGTAAACGAAGAAGAAGGTGTCTGATTTTTTACGGGGATTAATATTATGGCAGTAGAATCTGTACTTGAACGTACGTTACCCCAGAGTATCGATGCGGAAATGAGCGTTCTTGGCGCCATGTTGCTTGACAATGAGGTTATAAGCATAATAATACCGATATTGAATAAGCATAGTTTTTATAAAACAGCCCACCAGAACATATATCAGGCCATAATAGATTTGTATGACAAGGGACAGGCAATCGATCTGGTTCTTTTGAGAGAAGAGTTGAAAAAGAGGTCGGTGCTTGAAAATGTTGGTGGTACAGAGTATTTAATGGAACTGGAGGAGGCGGTTCCTACTATAGGAAATGTAGAATATTATGCTAATATAGTACGGGAAAATGCCATTAAAAGAAACCTTATCGAAGTTGCCGCAAATATCCAGAAACAGGCTTTTGAAGGCGCAGTTGATACTGAATTTTTGCTGGATTCTTCCGAGAGGGCGATCTTTGAAATCACACAGAAAAAATTTAATGCATCATCCATTAAATTAAATGAAATACTGAAAGAAACATTTAGCCGTATTGAAAACCTGCATGACAGGAAAAGCAGGTTGACAGGGATATCTACCGGTTTTTTTGATTTCGATGATCTTACCTGCGGATTGCAGCCTTCCGAACTTATCATTGTGGCGGCAAGGCCCAGTATGGGAAAAACAAGTTTTGTTATGAATATTATCGAACATATTGGGGTTGTGGAGAAAAAACCGGTAGCAATATTTTCTATGGAAATGTCTGCGCAACAATTGGCGCAAAATATGCTTTGTTCTCACTCAAAGATCGATGCACATAAATTAAGAAAAGGATTTCTGGATGATGATGACAGATTATGGAGCGCACTTTCAAATGGGTTAGGGTCTCTTTCCGAAGCTCCTATCTTTATTGAGGACACGCCCGGACTGACGGTATTGGAAGTGCGTGCAAAGGCAAGGAGATTAAAAGCTCAATATGATATTCAATTAATTGCGGTGGATTATTTGCAGTTAATGGAAGCGCATCACGGAGAAAATCGCCAGCAAGAGATTTCGATAATTTCCCGCGGTTTAAAATCGCTTGCCAGAGAATTAACAATTCCGGTGATTGCGGTTTCCCAGCTAAACAGGTCTGTGGAATCAAGGGAAGGGCATAAACCCAGGATGTCGGACTTGCGTGAATCCGGGTCTATTGAGCAGGATGCGGACGTTATTGCTTTGTTACACAGGGAGGATTACTTTAATCCTGAAAAGAAGGATGGTACGGCGGAGCTGATTATAGCAAAACAGCGTAATGGACCTACGGGAGTTATAAAATTGACTTTTCTTTCACATTGTATGCGATTTGAAAACTTCACGTCTTTGGGAATCGAATGAAACCGGACAAGGTTTTGTTGAATGCCGCAAAGGTAATTGTGGTGCTTGTCCTTGCCTTGCATTTTGCAGAGGTTAAGGTTTTTTGCGGTGAAACTCTCGATAAGAGCGCCCATATTATCAAAAAAATTGAAATCCGGGGAAATCAAAGGATCAGCGCCGCCGCGATAAGAAGCAGTATTCGATTAAAAGAAGGCGACCTGTACGATCCCAATCTGGTTAACCAGGATGTGGATGCTATTTGGTCGTTAGGGTTCTTTGACAATATAGAGGTGGAAATAGAAGAAATAAAGGATGGTTTAAACCTGATTTTTCTTGTTTCCGAACGGGCTGTAATTGACAAAATTCAGTTTTCCGGTAATAAAAAAATCAAATCCAAGAAATTGGCGAAAGAAATTGCGATAAAAGAGGCAGATGCCTTAAAGTACCATTTGCTGAAGCTGGATGAAGATAAGATACGGGAGTTATATCGGAAAAAATGTTACCCCAGGGTGCAAGTGCATGCGGAGAGCAAGATAATAAATGGGGAAACTGTGGTGGTTTTTAATATAGATGAAGGACCTCGTATCCGCATTGCGTCTATTAAATTTGAGGGAAATACTAATTTAAAATCCAGAAAACTTCTCAAACAGATGGAATCCCGCAAGAAGCGTTTCCCGAAGTTTATTTTTCCGGGAAGATTTGAACAGGAAGTGTTTGAGACTGATATTGTAAAAGTAAAAGAATTTTACATGAATAACGGATGGCTGGATGTTGATGTAGGATGGGAAATTGCATATGAAAACGAAGATACCGAAATGCATATAACCATTTATATAAAAGAAGGGGAAAGGTATTATGTTGATACGTTAAGTATAAGCGGAACAACAATATTTACCGAGGAGGAATTGAAGGTATCGTTGAAATTGAAAGACGGAGAACCTTTCTATTTGGATGCAGTGGAAAAGGACACATATCAACTCCGCCTGGCGTACGGTGCACAAGGATATCTTGCAACCGTTGTTAATGAAAAACATACATTTGACGCTGAAGAACCTAAAGTAACAGTGTCCTTTGATATTGAAGAACAAGACAGATACTATATCGATAAAATAAAGATAACCGGAAATGATAAAACGAGAGATAATGTTATCCGCAGGCAGCTGACTTTCAATCCTGGTGAAAGGTTAAATGTGGAAAAAATACGTGATAGCCAGAGGCGCTTAACGAATACCGGGTATTTTGATATGGAGTCGGGAATGCCTGCCGGAATCAGTTTTGAGGAAGGTTCAGAACCGAACAAAAAAAATATAATCGTGGAGGTAAAAGAAGGCAGAACCGGGATGTTAAGATTTGGCGGAGGATATGGCGCAAATGTCGGAGCCTTCGGTGATATTTCCTATACGGATAGAAATTTTGATATTTTTGATCTTCCCAAAAGCTGGAATGATTTTTTAAGCGGCAATGCTTTTCGCGGCGCGGGTGAAATTTTAACGTTACGCTTCAGCCCCGGCTTTGAAAGGACCGAAATTCTTATGTCGCTGACCAATCCTTCAGTATTTGACTCTCCTTACAGCGCAGGTGCAAGCATATTTAACTATATCAGGTGGTATAGTCTCTATGAGCAGAAAAGCACAGGATCGAGGATTTCCTTAGGGAGAGAACTGATGCGGGACACTTATGTGAGAGTAAGCCCTGCGTTTGAATTGATTGGTATCGAAAGAAGGGAAGATGAGGATGATACCCCGCAGGATGTCTTAGATGCCGAGGGGAGTCATTTGAAGACGGGAATTACGTTCTCTGCTGAAATAAATAAAACAGATAATATATTTGTGCCAACAAAAGGATATGCAATTGATACATCGGTGGAGTTTGCCGGCTTGGATGTGGATATAATGAAATATGATATAAGGGCAAAAAGATATACCCCGCTTTTTGACATACCTAAATGGGGAAAACACGTCGTGGCTTACGGGGGTACCTTTGGAATTGCCGAATCAACGTCGGGGGAGGATGTTCCGATTTTTGAAAGATATTATGCGGGAGGCTTTGGGTCTCTGAGAGGCTTTGAATACAGAGGCATATCGCCTCTTGATCGCAAAACAGAGGAACAGGTGGGAGGCGATCTTTTAGTATTGATGAATACGGAGTATTTGATTCCTTTGTATAAAGATATTGTTCGTACTGCGGTATTTGTGGATGCTGGAAAGGCAGATAGATCGATAAGCGATTTCAGTTTTGAGCGTTTCAGGATGTCGAGCGGACTTGGATTAAGGTTGAATGTTCCGTTCCTTGGACAGTCAACTATTTCAGTTGATTACGGTGTTCCAATAATAAAAGAAAAAGGGGATGAAACCCAGGGATTTTCGTTTAACTTTGGAGGAGGCAGTAGCTTTTGAATATGAAATATAGAAAGAATTTAAATGAGATGAAATATATATGTATGTGCATAGTGGTTGTTGTCGGTTTATGTCTTGCTTTGTCCGATAGCGTGTGGGCGCAAAATAGTAATACTGCCTCAAATGGCCTAAAAATAGGGGTGGTAGATTTAAACAGTGTGTTTGAAAAATATGAAAAGCGAAAACAATATGATACTGATTTAAGAGAAGAAGAAAAATCGTATCAAACCAAAATAAATGATAAAAAGAAAGAACTGGTAAGTTTGAAGGACAAAATACAGATGTTGGATCTCGGGAGCCAGGATAGGAAAAAGTATGAAGAAGAATTTGAAAGAAAAAACATAGAGTTGGAATCCTATGCGAAAGTTGCGGAAAAGAGCCTGATGAGAAAGTACAAAGAGTCGTTCGAACGTCTTTATTCGGAAGTATTAAAAGAGATAGAGGCAATAGGGAAACAGAATCGTTACGATTTGATTATTAAAAAAGAAGAGGCGGAATTGCAAAGCGGAGGTATTTCAGAAATGCAGTTTAAAGTAGGGATAAAAACCGTCTTATATCACTCTGATGCGGTAGATATTACAAATCAGGTAATAGATTCGTTAAACAAAAAATATTCCAAAGCGGACAAAGGAAAGTAGTTTTTGGGTAACTTGCAAAAAACAATTGGGCAGCCTGCAGAGTGTTCTGGCACAGGGATGTTTACAGGAGAAAGTGTCCGAATAAAATTTAAACCGGCCCCGCTGAATTCCGGAATAAATTTTGTATGTGTCGACATGCCACACCGGCCAAAAATACCAGCGAATGTTCACTTCTTATCCAGTACGGTAAAACGTGTTTTTCTCAAGAGGGATGATGCTGAAATTGAAGGGATAGAACATTTGATGGCTGCGCTTGCAGGATTAGGGATTGATAATATCGAGATAGAAATTCATGGTCGTGAAATGCCTGCCGGAGATGGAAGCGCTAAGTACTTCATGGATATTCTGAGGAAAGCAAACATCATTAGTTTGGAAGGGGAAAAACGTTTTTTTAAAATTCAGGAACCAATTATGGTGAGTGGTGGAAATGCGAGCATTATGGCATTGCCGTATGATAAGGGATTATTGCTCTCTTATACGCTGGATTTTATAGGGGAACAGACGTACGAGATTGAATTCACTGAGGAGAATTTTTCCAAAGAGGTTGCTTCTGCCCGGACGTTTGGCCTGATCACCTATGTTGAAGAATTTAAAAAACTGGGATTAGGGAAAGGCATCACGGATGAGAATAGCTTTGTCATACACAAAGATGGAAAAATCACAAAACCTCTTTCTATGAATCCTGCGGAATTACGATTCCCGAATGAACATGTACGGCATAAAATTCTGGATCTTATCGGAGATCTTTATCTGGCCAATGTTGTTATTCAGGGTCATATCGTGGCAAAAAGGTCTGGACATTCCTTGAATGTAGAATTAGCAAGAAAAATAGCGGATATCGCATCTAAAACGTAAAGTATTAATAAAAAGCCGGATTATAGAGAATACAAAGAAAAGGGGAAACGTAATGAAAATTCACCGATTGGCGCTTGTTCATCCCGGTGCTAAATTAGGTAATGATGTTGAAATTGGTCCTTTTTCTGTTATAGGTGAAAATGTTGCCATTGGCGACGAAACAGTAATAAAGAATAATGCAACAGTCGTTGGAGATACTACACTAGGGAAGAATAATATTGTCCATCCCAATACAGTATTGGGCGCTGAACCGCAGGATTTTAAATTCCGCGGTGAAAAATCTTTACTTATCGTGGGAGATAACAATATTATAAGGGAAGGAGTTACCATTAACAGAGGGACTGCTGGCGGTGGCGGGAAAACAGTGGTAGGGAACAACAATTTTTTTATGGCATGTTCGCATGTAGCGCATGATTGCATTATAGAAGATAATGTTCTCCTGGCGAACGGAGTATTGCTGGGCGGGCACGTAATGTTGGAAAAAGGGGTTAAACTTATGGGGTTGGTAGGTATACAACCCTTTGTAACGATAGGACGTTACGCTTATGTTGGAGGACACACCAGGATTGTTCAGGATGTGCCGCCCTACATGATAATTGAAGGACATCCGGCGAAGATCCGCCAGGTAAACGTAATAGGATTGGAAAGAGAAGGTTTTTCAAAAGAGCAGATAGATAAGATTAAAGAATCCTTTCGCGCGTTATTCCGTTCCGATGAATTGAATAGAAATAAAATTTTGGAACAGTTTGAGAAACAAGAGAATGTTACTCCGGAAGTTGAATATCTGCTCGCTTTTCTGAGAAACATAGAGAAGGGGAAGCACGGACGATACAGGGAAGTTTTGAGGGCTTCACCCACAATTGTTCATTAGGCGGAAGTATTTTTCAGAAGGTTATAGAGAAAAAGTATCCGGTGCGCACAATTTTGTTTCATAATAGAAAAATAGTGTGCTGCGGTGATTTTAGAAAGTGAGTATGAGCAAATTAAAGGTTGCCGTGATAGGCGTTGGACATCTGGGAAAAGAACATGCCAGGGTATTCACCGGGTTGCCAAGTGTGGAATTGGTTGGAGTTGTTGATGTACAAAGGAAACAGGCGGAAAAAATAGCACAACGTTATAATACACAATGGTATGATAATTATAGAGATGTAATAGGTAAAGTTTCTGCAGTAAGTATTGCCGTTCCCACAAAATCTCATTATGCAATTGCAAAAGACTTCCTCACGCATGGCGTTCACGTACTTGTTGAAAAACCAATGACAGGTACCATTTCTGAGGCAAAAGAATTAATAAATTTAAGCAAAGAGAAAGGGCTTGTGCTTCAGGCAGGTTATATCGAGCGGTTTAACCCTGTTATCGTTGCAATGAGGAACCTTTCCACTAATCCGAGATTTATCGAATGTCATCGTTTAAGTCCCTTTACATTTCGGTCTGCGGATATAGGCGTTGTTTTGGATTTAATGATACATGACATAGATATCATATTGAATATGACAGGTTCAAAAGTGAAAAAAGTGGATGCTATTGGCGTAAATGTCATTGGCGATAAGGAAGATATTGCAAATGCGCGCATTCAGTTTCAGAATGGTTGTGTGGCAAATATCACTGCCAGCAGGGTGTCAGTCCAGCCCATGAGGAAGGTACGATTATTTTCCGAAGATTCATATATTTCTATTGATTATCAGAAGAAAGAAGCTTTAATATATAAAAAATCTCCCAAACTAACACTTAGTGCATTAAATATTTCAGAGATGGATATTTCGACCATTGCGGATCTGAAAAGCTATGTGTTTGGTGATCTGTTAAAGGTCGAATATATTAAAATGGATTATTATGAACCGCTGAAAAAGGAGCTCGAATCTTTTGTTACATGCATTTTGGAAGGCAGGGAACCTGAGGTTTCGGGAGAAGAAGGTTTAAAGGCAATAGAGGTTGCGAATGATATCTTGCGTGAGATAGAAAAAAATCTTGCGCAGTCACGCGCACAATGTAAGGAGGATTAAATATGGAGTCATTTGATTTTCTACACATCGATTCAGAGATTGTTGATGGCAGGATTGTCGGAAAAGCCGGGGGTATGCTGGGCCATATGTTGCAACCTTACGTTGATCAGTTCTTTGAAAAGGTGAATTCGCTTAAGGTGATTGCCAAAGTAAATGGCATGAATGTTTATAATCTTTATAACCCTCCGATGCCAAGCAAGGCAGGGATGCGATTCCTTGAAAGAAAGCTGCGGATGATGTTGAGCAAGATGGCATTTCCCGTTACTGCGAATCTTGCGATAACCCATAAATGCCAATGTCAATGTATTCACTGCAGCGCCGACCCATTTATTGATTATACAAAGAAAGAACTTACCGTTCAGGAGATTAAGACGGTAGTCGATGGCGCGTTGGACCTTGGCGCAAGCCTGATTATTTATGTAGGCGGGGAACCGATGCTCAGGGAAGATCTTTATGATCTTATCCGGTATGTTGATAAGACAAAGGCAATTTCCATGATTTTTACAAACGGAATAATGTTAACCGAGGAAAATGTAAAGAGGCTTGCAAAGGCAGGATTGTTTTCTTTGAATATTTCTATCGATAGCAGTGAACCTGAGTTGCATAATGAATTTCGCGCCGTTCCCGGCTGTTATCAAAAGGCATTTGAAGGGGCTGAACGCTGTCGGAAGGCGGGTATTTTAACGGGAATATCCACATATGCCACGAGTGAAAGCATTAAAAGCGGAAAGGTGGAAAAACTTTTAAAGATAGCGCAGGAACAGGGGTTTTCCGAGGTTACCATATTTGATTGCATTCCTTCCGGGCGGTTTTTAAAGGATACCTCAAAAATCTTAACGGCGGAAGACAGAAAACAACTGATCGCAATTACAAAGAAATACCATGAAATGGATCATCCGATGGGCATTAATTGCATGTCAATTATCAATTCGCCAAGGGGTGTTGGTTGTTACGGGGCTCAGTCTCAATTCTATATGACCGCATATGGCGATATAAATCCTTGTGATTTTAATCCGATTAATTTCGGGAATGTTCGCGATATGTCCATTCAGGAAATATGGAAGAAGATGGTTTCTCATCCTGATTTTAGCAAGAGATACCCCACATGTCGAATGCAGAGCAAGGCATACCGAAAGAAATATATTGACCCGCTTCCCCACAATGTAAGATTGCCTGTAAGAATAGAAGATATTGCGCCCGTTGAAATGGCTGCGGATAAAGAGGCTTCTCTTGTGGGTGTTTAAGAATAGGGTATCTGATAAATAAGCACTTTTGAAGGTAAAGGCAGAAAAAGCGATAAAATAATAGAGAGAAAAGTAGCAGATAGATTCGTTATCCGATTATTTTTGGGAGGTGAAATATGGATAAAGGAGTTCTCATTACAAAAAAAATGAGCACTGGGGAGGTAACAAAAAAATATCCGGCAACAAAGGCGGTTTTTACGAAATATTTTGGGAAGGGTTGTTTTGATTGTCCGTCTTTTGGCACCGAAGATATAAATCTTGCATGTATGATGCATGGCACAGATGTCGATAAATTTGTGCAAGAGTTAAACGATGCGGCATCGAAAGAGATGAGTAAGGCATAATAAGCCGATCTTTTCTTTAGCAAATTGACGCTTTGTGGAGCGTGCGATTTTTTAAAAAAGAGATTTAAGAGGAAGATAAACGAATTTGAAAATTATTAATTTGCAGGAAAAAATAACATTTCACAAAGAACAGTTTATTCCAAATATTCTTTATGCCTCACCGAAAGTAAAAATGCCTCTTATATGTATGGAACCCGGGCAGGCAATTCCGCCCCATGGGGGGAACTCCGTGGGCATATTCTATGTTAAGGAGGGTAAAGGTATTTTTACCCTTAATAATGAGCAAATTCCTATGGAGAAAGGAACGGTCGTTATTGCCCCCGAGGGTTCTTCTAGGGGTATGAAGTGTTTGGAGAGAATGGTTGTTTTGGCGGTAAGCGCAGGATAGAGGGAGTCACGTGGGGAAAATAATTTTAAAAGAAAAAGTAAATTTTTCACAACAAACTTATTTATCGGATGTATTGTTTAAAAGTAGTAATATCCAATTGGAATTGTTGTGTCTTGAAAAGGGGCAGGAAATTATTCCGCAAAAGGTGAATTCTCAGGTAGTCATTCTGGTTGTCTCCGGTAATGGAACATTAACTCAGGGAACAAATGTATATGATCTTAAACCTGATTTAGTAATAATTTTTGAGGGTATGGAGCCGTGCGGAATAAAAGCGCGTGAACAAATGGTTGTTGTGCGATATAGTGTGCCGCCTCCGTAGGAAATACTTTTAAAAAAGGAGAATCGATGAGCAGTAAAGGACCAATCATATTAGACGTGAGAAATATAATACCAAGGGAAAGACATCCGAAAATTTTTAATACGTTTGATGGATTAAAAGCGGGAGAAATGATGGTATTGATAAATGACCATGATCCAAAGCCTTTGAAATACCAATTGGATGCGGAACGAACCGGGCAGATGGAATGGAAATATGTTGAACAAGGTCCTGATATCTGGAAAGTAGAGATAAGGAAAAAGTGATATTTTTCATAATGGGAAATTAGTAGATATACAAAGGAGGTATAGCTTATGGGTAAATGTTTGAAAATTACTGTAGCAATGTGTTTGTGCATTCTTTTTGCCGGTGCGTGCTTCGGTTTTAAATATGTGTATGCGGGTGCGGAAAGCGGCGCTGAGGTAAAGGAGAAAACGTCGTCAAAAACTGAGAAAGCGGAAGTAAAGGAAAAAACCGTTTCAAAATCTGAAAAAACAGAAAAAAAGGATGTTACCGATGAATCGAAAGATACCAAAACTGAACAAGCAACGACGGTAACTCCAAAAGAAGAAAAGAAAGAGATTGTAAAACAGGAGAAAGCAGAGGAAAAAGCGGAAACTGCTGCTCCTGCCGTTCCTGAAAAAAAGGAAGAAAAGGCATGTCCCGTTTCTAAAAAAGATGCGGCAGACACGCATCCAAAAGACACGAGAACCATACAACAAATTATCTCTGAACTTACCGGGGGAAAAATAGGGCCGGACAACTCCGGAGATGTTTATCCTGGCGGTTTAACGGCTACCTATACCCCTCCGGAGGAATTGTTGCCCGGTGAAGGGAAATTCGGGAAATTGTTTAACTTTTTGCCCATTATGAGATGGTATGATCCTGATCATTATTTTACACCAAACCAGGCAATTGCCGGTGAGTTTTCTCACGAAGAATGTCTTATGTGTCATACGGTTCAGACCCCGGGTATCGTGGCACAATGGAAGAAAAGCAAACATGCTGCCGCTCAGCAGGTAGTTGGGTGTGATAAATGCCACGGCAATAATCACCAGCAATTATACATGCCTTCATGGCAACATTGTGGTGAATGCCATCCAAAAGAAAAAGAAGGACATCGTGGCGGGGGATTAGCATCGCATACCCATGCCTTTCATGTCAGTACGATTGAAGCCCCATGGCAGATTGCAAAACCTGCGGCTGAGGTGACTGCCTGTGCGACATGCCATGGAATAGCGGAAAACAGATGTGACGGATGCCATACCAGGCATGATTTTTCCGTAGCAGAGGCCAGAAAGCCAAACAATTGCGGTATTTGCCATATGGGCTTAGATCATTATGAATATGAAATGTACAAGGAATCTTATCATGGGATGATTTATGAATCAGAACAGCATAACTGGGACTGGACAAAACCCATGAAGCCGGAAAATTATAAAACGCCTACATGCGCATATTGCCATATGAGGGATGGCGAGCATAATGCACAAAAATTTTCCACTATCAATAGCCACATGGGAACTTCATTGGTGGATAGAGGTGCGCCAAGGTTTAAGGAAGCAAGACAGAGTTGGATAAATACCTGCAAAGGCTGTCATTCTCCAAGATTTGCGACAGATCAGTTTGAGGCGATGGATGAAGCAATCAAAGTCAGCTTCACAAAATGGCGCGAGGCTATGAAAGTAGTAGTTGATCTCTATAATGAAGGAATGTTGGATCCGATGCCAAAAGATCTTGCGCCTGACTATGCCGGCCATTACACCTTTAGTCTGCTTGGCGGAGAAGGAAGGATGTATAATGTGTCTGATATAGAAAGGACTTCATTCGAAATGCTGGTATATATAACAAATGCGATCTACAAAGCGATGGCGCACGGAGCGATGTATGGCGCAACGTATGGAAAAGGCGCTTTTCTGCAAGACCGCTGGTTGATTCAGATAAAAGCGGAGGCAAGCAGGCTTAGACGAATCAAGGCTTTGGAAGATAAAGTGGGGATACAGCACAAAGCATATGATTTCTGGAAACACGGTGAATATACCGATATGCTCCTGGGATGGAAGAGAAAGCCGGGTGATGTTGACAAGGCTGCATGTAAACATGAGGGTGCTGATTGTTTAGTTGAATAGTTGTTTGATTTTTTAAATTATTGTCTGAACAGAAGGCATAATTCTTCATAAAAGATTATGCCTTCTGTTTTTTATTGTTGTTTTGGTGAGGCAGAGATAGAATCAAATTTATGTTTGAGGAAAAAATTAATTTTTAAAAATTAGTGGTAATGATAAATGGAGTTAAACATGAGAAATTATCAATATTGTTTCTTATCCCTTATCCTGCTTTCCTTATGTTTTTTTGGCTGTCAGAAGAAACAGACAATTTTATCGGAAAGAGAAGCCATATGGGGGGTGTATGAGAGAGAATGTCAAAAATGTCACAAGGCGGATGGAAGAGGGGGTTTTATTGGAAGGTTATTTTTTAAAGTGCCTGATTTTACGGATGTTAAATGGCAGGATAATGCTTCAGATTCAAGATTAATCATTCATCTGGGAAATGGACTAAGAAAGATGCCGGCCTACAAAGGCAAGCTAAAAGATGAAGAAATTGTAGATTTGGTAAAAATATGTATACGGAGTTTCTATCCGCCTGTAGAGCAAAGATAAAATCGGAATAAACAGTTTTTCTCTCTATGCAGTCAGGAATAAATATTTGATTTTGCAGGACGTTGGGGTAAAATTCGTTTAGATTATTTTTATGGTATTGTTTGGTGTATCGGTTTTGTTTATTAGGAACTGATATAATGAATAATTTCACTATTTTGCAGTCGTTTGCTGCTTTTACTTTTTAGAGGCTGATTATGTTACGAGAGATGTGTAAATCGAAAATACATGGCGCTACAGTAACGGAAACCAATCTTGAATATAACGGAAGTATTACGATAGATAAGTCGCTTCTTGATGCGGTGGATATTCTGCATTATGAACGGGTGCAGGTACTGAACGTGAATAATGGCACAAGAGTGGAAACATATGTCATTGAAGGAGAGCGAAACTCCGGAGTAATTTGTTTGAACGGGGCTGCCGCAAGATGGGCACAGCCTGGTGACCGTGTCATTATAATTTCCTATTGCCTTATTAATGATAAGGATGCTGTAGGCTGGAAACCAAAGATCATTTTGGTTGATGCAAAAAACAAACTCCTCAAAAATATTCCCACATGAGACGGATTTTATTTGAAATCCCCATCTATTTTTTCCATAAAAACATACCTATTTATTCGTACGGATTCATGTTAATGGTGGCTTTTCTTGTTTCTATTGCCATTGCGCGGCGGAGGGCAAGGAAAGAAGGTGTTGATCCAAACATTATAACAGATTTGGGAATGTATTTAATTTTTGCTGGGATAGTGGGTGCAAGATTTTTTTTTGTACTACAGTTTTATGACAATTATAAAAATAATGTATTAGATATATTCAAAATTTATGAAGGGGGTTTGGTGTATTATGGCGGTTTGTTTGCTGCTGTTATCACCCTGTTGGTTTTTGTTAAAAAAAGAAAAGTGTCCGCATTAAAGATATTTGATATCGTTGCGCCGTCTACAGCGCTGGGATTAGCTTTTGGCCGCATTGGTTGTTTTTTGAATGGGTGCTGTTTTGGCAGAATTTCTTATAATATTCCCTGGTCAATTTGCTTTCCCAGAACAGTTGATAAACACGGCATTGTTGATGGCAGCCCTGCATTTATTCATCATTATCAAGACGGGTTAATCCAACTTTCCGATCTCCATTCTTTGCCGGTTCACCCCGCACAGCTCTATGCTTTTTTTTCAAATATAGCATTATTTTTTATCCTCAACAGTTTTTTCAAATATCGGAGAAAAAATGGAGAAATTCTCCTCCTTTTTGGAATGATTTATCCCATTATACGATTTTGTATGGAATCTCTCCGGGGAGATAATCAACTCTATTTTAACTGTTTTACTATTGCGCAAATTATCAGCATTATCGTGTTTGTTGTTTCAACAGGTTTTTTTATTTGGCTTAGAACAAAAAATCAGGTAAAAACATCTGCCCTGTAAAATTCCTGATCATATATTGTAGCAGGAGTAAGTGTTCCTGCTCCTGCCCGCCACATAAAATTACCAGGATAATGTGTTTGAATGTGCTTAAGGGATAATCTCCTATGGCTGAAGAATAGTAACCCAAGAATCATGCCTGACGCATGATGGCAGGCATGGGCTTATCTTGCTATAAAAAGCAAAATTTCGACAAAATGGCAATATGAGAAACTTCATTACCAACCACAGCGTCTCAAACCTGAAAAACCGGTTAATTGAGTTAATTGGTAAAAGCAATGAACTGAAATTTCTGGTGGGTTTTTTTATTTTTCAGGAATCAGGGAGTTGTATGAAGGATTGAAAGATAAGCCTGATATTCATCTGAAGGTTTTAGTGGGGCTGCATGTCGATAAAATAAATCTTGATATTATCGAATATGCCGGTAAAGAAAGCCAGCTATCCGATGATGAAAGGGCTTACAAATTTCTGGGGGAGGAATGGGGTCGCGCCTTGATTAGTGATCATAATGTTGAGTATTCATGACTGTTTTAAAGTTTTTTGCGCAGTTTTTGCTATCATGAAAAGAGGATTATATGCAAAACGTGGACAAGCAAACCCCATTAGATGTTTGCTATCTAACAGGGTTGACCAGATGGTTTACAAACTCTACGACCTCACGCCGGAGGAGATTGCAATTGTGGAGGGGAAAGGATGAAACTGATTAGACTTTCAGGACATGCGAAAGAACAGCTCTTTTTTAGAGGAACTGCAGAGGAAGAAGTAGTTGAGGCAATCAAGACATCGCAGTGGCAGCCTGCAGAACTTGGAAGGCTGGAGTGCAGAAAAGATTTTACTTTTGAAAATATTATGGAATAAGAAGTATTATAAGATTAAACAGGTAAGACCTATATTTGTTGAAGAAGATGTTGAGATTGTTGTGTTGTAATTACGGTCTACACATACTTTTTCTAAAAAAGGAGGTTCAAAATGAGAATAACCTATGATTCTGCGGTAGATGCCCTTTATATCCGTTTTATAGAGACAACTGTTACAACAAATCATGTTGCTGAGGGTATTGCGGTTGACTATGATGCAGATGGTAAGATCGCAGGTATTGAAATTCTTGACGCTGTAAAGCGTTTTGGCAGTAAGGATGTATTTAAGAAGGTTACTCTTGAAGATCTTACATTGCATGCAACATAAACAGCATGCCCTTCATCACCCTCGTTGATCAAATCCTCGCCGCAAAACAGAAAGACCCCTATGCCGAGCTTATCTTTACCGAGGGGGAATGGGGTCGCGAGGGGGAATGGGGTCGCGCCTTGATTAGTGATCATAATGTTGAGTATTCATGGTTGTTTTAAAGTTTTTTGATAATCAGGGGACACTTCCCATATTTCTTGCTTGATCTTGTTAGAAAATAAGGAAAGTGTCCCTATATTCCCATGTGCATGGCATTATTTTTATTAATGATAATGCTGACGTTAATGTAGAGACAGGTTTCAAACCTGTCTCTACAACGACCGCCAACCTCCAGTCTTTACGATATTGGCAATAAACAACGGCAAGGTGTTAAAAGATAAATGGCATTATTCAAAAATAAATATCGCATTGAATCAACGCGCCTGCAATCATACGATTATTCATCATACGGCGCCTATTTCATTACGGTTTGCACGAAAGACCGAAAATGCCTTTTTGGTAATATCTCTGATGGGCTGATGAATGTAAATGATTTTGGGAAAATTGTTTTGGATTGTTGGCATGATTTGCCGAATCATTATGCAAATATAATTTTGGACGTATTTGTCATCATGCCAAATCATGTCCATGGTATTATCATCATCGTAGAGACAGGTTTCAAACCTGTCTCTACATCAGGCAAAAACAATGGCACAGTTACGGCAAAACCATACAAACACATCAATCATGGTTTGTCTGAATTTGTTCGTGCGTTTAAGACATTTTCGTCAAGGCGCATTAATGCAATCCGGCAAACGACTGGCTGCCAGGTATGGCAATTAAGGTTCTATATGATCACATTATCCGCAATGAGCCCGAATTGAGTAAAATACGTGAATACATTATAAACAATCCTTTAAACTGGGAGAAGGATGAGAATTACATGGCATGACCAAATCCTCGCCGCTAAACAAAAAGACCCCAACGCCGACACGTCAGTCATGGAAAGACAAATTGACCGGATGGTTTATGAATTTTATGATTTAACAGAAGAAGAAATAAAGATTGTGAAGGGAATTAAATAGAAATTTCCTGTTCAAAGGAATAAAAAATGCCAAAAAAGAAAATTTTTTACAAATTATTTTTTTTCATAGAAGAAAATCGGGGATTGTTCAAGGATTTCTACAAATAAATTAATAATTTTGAGGAGGTAATTATGAGTATTGGCGTAATGGTTGAATTAAAGGTAGAAGACATTGCAAATTCAATTAAGAAAATGAAAAGGAAAGATAGAGAAATGTTGCTACTGCTTTTGTCAGGCGAAGACAAGGAAATATCAAAAAGACTCAAAGAGATAAAAACCGGAAAAGTGAAGCCCTTGACACGGGCGGAGACATTTAAGGATGTCCTATAAAGACAGCTATCATCCAAAGATAAAATCTGACTTAAAAAAGATTGATATAGCAGTATCAAGGGAGATCAAAGCTGTTCATTTGGATAAGATTTTAAACAATCCTTATACCACGGAACAGTTATATGGAAACCTTGCTGGTGTGTGGAGCTATCATTTCAGAAAAAACAATGTTGATTACAGGATTGCCTATTCTATTGATGAGATACAAAAAAAAGTTTATTTCCTTAAGATCGGGAAAAGAGAAAATTTCTATGAGGTTTTAAGGAGAAGATTAACGTAGGTGGACATGGACAGATTTACATTCATACATAACAAAACCGATTGTTGCCCAAGTCCTCCCCGCCAGACAAAAAGACCCCAACACCGGCACATCCGCCCTTGAAAGACAGATTAACCAGATGGTTTACAAATCCTACGACCTCACACGCCAAATGGGATTGTTGTTGTGTGTTATTAAATCTTCGCTTATCCGGCAAATTCCTTTATCTGGGGTATTCACTTTACTAAGGTGGCCCCAACATATTGTGGTTACCATGTTTTCGACCTCTGATTTTTCGTGATATTTTATTAAATGGTACCGGTTCCACTTGGACAGCATTTTGAAGTAGTCGGTAAAAAAGTTTACCTCGGTATTTTGATGTTCGACGATTAAACCGAAATGTAAATTCATCAAGATAGTAATCTAAATGTTCATGACTGACTGAGCCTTGATGGGTACCCAATAACCAGCGTTTTAAAAGAGATGTTACTCCATGTACAAGCGGCAAAGGATTATCGCCAATAAAAGATTGTTGATTCGTAATA
>Ga0194119_10000542_pt1 | contig 72305 bp, 56 predicted proteins | sample TA2MahC100mmetaG_FD_148620 | JGI IMG/M metagenome (GOLD analysis project Ga0194119, IMG submission 148620) | Freshwater microbial communities from Lake Tanganyika, Tanzania - TA2015018 Mahale Deep Cast 100m | ecosystem: Environmental > Aquatic > Freshwater > Lake | place: Tanzania: Lake... | reverse complement strand
GGGATCAGGTGATGCACTGGGTCTTCGGAAGCCCGGCCGCGCACCCGGTCGGCTTCACGATCGTGACCCTGACCACGATCGCGATGCTGCTCGACTTCACCTACTTCCGCGAGCAGGTCTGCATGGTGGCCTGCCCGTACGGCCGCTGGCAGTCCGCCCTGCTCGACAACGACTCGCTGATCGTCGCCTACGACTACAACCGCGGCGAGCCGCGCGGTAAGGGCAAGGAACGCACCGGCAAGGGCGACTGCGTGGACTGCGAAGCCTGCGTCGTTACCTGTCCCACGGGCATCGACATCCGCAATGGCCTGCAGATGGAGTGCATCCACTGCACGCAGTGCATGGACGCCTGCGACGCAGTGATGCGGAAGGTGGGGAAGCCCGAGGGACTCATCCGGTATTCGTCGCGCGCCGCACTCGCTGGCAAGGGCCGGCACGTCCTGCGCACGCGCACGGTGCTCTATCCGATCGCCTTCGCCGTCGTCTTCGGCACCTTCCTGTACCAGTTGGCGTTCCGGGATGCCGCCGACATCACGCTGCTCGGCGCCCAAGGCGCGCCGTTCACCGTGCAGGCCGGCACGGTGATGAACTCGCTGCGCGTGCGCGTCGCCAACCGCACGGGGCAGGAGCACGCGTACACGGTGTCCATTGAGGGCGTGGAAGGCCTCTCGATGATCGCGCCGCTCAATCCGCTGCGGGTGCAGCCGGGCCGGACGGAGACGATGCCGCTCTTTGTTACACTCCCCGCCGAGGCGTTCGAGGAGGGCGTGCGGACCGTCACCGTGCGCGTGACCGATGGCAGCGGCTACGTGACGGAACTGCCCTACCGCCTCGCCGGTCCGCATCGCGAGTTGCACGAGGCCGAGGAGCCGTCCGGGGAGCGCGGCCGATGAAGCGCGGCCTGCAGTGGCCCATCGGCGTCGCGGCCGTGCTGGTGTTGGCCATCCTCGGCAACATCTACGTGGCCGTGCGCGCCAACAGCGACCCAACTGTCGCCATCGAGCCGGACTATTACCAAAAGGCGGTGCGCTTCGACGCGGATCAAGCGCTGCGCCGCCGCAGCGAGCGGCTCGGCTGGCGCGTGACCCTGACGGCAACGCGCACCTCGGCTACCGACGCCGAGGTCGTCGCCGTGCTCGTGGACTCGACGGGCGCCTCCGTGCGCGGTGCCGTGGTGCGCGTCGCCGCGCGCGCGGTCGTCCGCAGCAACGACGTGTTTTCGGCCACCGCCATCGAGGCCGGTGACCGGTACCTGGCCGCGGTCCCCGTGAACCGCGGCGGCCTGTGGGATTTCGACGTCGAGGCCGTGCGCGGCGGCGAGCGCTTTGTCGCCTCGCAGCGACTCGAGCTTCCGGAGCGTCCCTGATGCTCACGCTTGTCGGAGCGGTTTTCATCGCCAGCCTGCTTGGCTCCGCGCACTGCGCGGGGATGTGCACGCCTTTCGTCTGTTTCTACGCCGGCGCTGACGCGCGGGCGAGCGGCTGGGGGCACCTCGCCTACAACGGCGGGCGTCTCGTCTCGTACCTCATCCTCGGCGCGCTGGCCGGCGCGGTGGGCGCGGGGATCCAGCAGGTGGGCTACGGCGTGGGCGTGTCGCGCGCGGCCGCCTCGGTGGCTGGGATCCTGATGATCGTCTGGGGCGTCGTGCAACTGATGGTCGTGCGCGGCGTGAAGATTCCAGCGCCAGCGCCGCTCGAGGCCGCGCAACAGTGGATGGCGTCGCGGTTGCGTGATGTGCGCGACCTCGCCCCAACGGCGCGCGCACTCACCGTGGGACTGCTCACCACGCTGCTCCCGTGCGGCTGGCTGTACGCGTTCGTCATCACGGCGGCTGGCACCGGTTCCGTCGCCGACGCGATGCTGGTGATGGCCGTCTTCTGGGCGGGCACCTTGCCGATGATGCTCGCGATCGGCGTCGGCATCCGGCGGCTGGCCGGCCCGCTGCGCGACAAGCTGCCGGTCTTCAGCGCACTGGTGCTCGTCGCCATTGGCCTGTACTCGTTGAGCGGAGGCATCCAGAAGGACCCCGCGAAGGTGGCCATGCGTGCGCGGCACATGATTCCCGCCGCCCTGCAGCCGGCCGATTCCGCACCCGGCGCAATGACGCCGGCCATGCGCGACAGCATGCTCCCCTTGCCCCAGCCCCCCGTTGAACATCGCCATTGACGCGCAGGGCGCTCCGGCGCCCGGCCCTGTCTCCTGCGCCCACTGCGGCCTGGAGGTTCCCGCCGGTCTCGTCGAGGTCGGCGCGGAGCGCCAGTTCTGTTGCACGGGGTGCCGCACCGCGTATGCCATCCTGCACGAGCACGGCCTCGGGCAGTACTACGCGTTCGGCGAGAAGCGCGACGTACCGGTGCGCCCCACGGGCAAGAAGTACGAGGAGTTTGATCACGAGGCGTTCCACGCGCTGTACGTGAAGCCGCTCAAGGGCGGTTTGTGCGCGACTGAGCTCTACCTCGAGGGCGTGCACTGCTCCTCGTGCGTCTGGCTCGTGGAGCGCGTCCCGCTTCTGCTGAGCGGCGTGGTGCGCGCCGAGCTCGACATCCGCCGCGCCCGCGCGCACCTCGAGTGGGATCCCGCCGTCGTGTCGCTTTCGGCCATCGCGCAGCAGCTTGATCAGCTTGGCTACGCGCCGCACCCGTATCGGGGCGTTGCCGCCGAGGAGATCCGCCGCAAGGAAGACCGCGCGATGCTGATGCGCATCGGCATCTCTGGCGCGCTCGCCGGCAACATCATGCTGCTCGCGCTGGCCCAGTACGCGGGGTGGTTCAGCGGCATCGAGGCCGAGTACGAACGCTACTTCCGCATCATCTCGCTGCTGCTCACGATCCCGTCGCTCTTCGGGCCCGGATGGCTCTTCTTCCAGGGCGCCATCGCCTCAGTGCGCACGCGGCGTCTGCACATCGATCTCCCCATCGCGATCGCGCTCTTCGCCGGCTTCACGCGCGGCGCCATCAATACGTTCACGGGCAGCGGCCCCATCTATTTTGACGCGGTTGGCACGCTCGTCTTCCTGCTGCTCAGCGGCCGCTTCCTGCAGAACCGCGGGCAGCGCGCGGCCGCCGACGCCGCTGAGCTCTTGGGGTCGCTCGCCCCCGCCGCGGCGCGCGTGGTGGACGAGCAGGGCGAACGGCGCGTCCCTGTGGAAGCCCTGCTCCCCGGAATGGTGATGAACGTACGCGCCGGCGAGACGTTCGCCGCCGATGGCGACGTCGCCGAGGGGCGCTCGGCCGCCGACTGCTCGCTGCTCACCGGCGAGCCGCGCCCAGAACCCGTGGAGGTTGGCACGCGCGTGTACGCGGGCACGGTGAACCTCACCGGTCCGTTGCTGGTGAAGATCACGCAGGCCGGTGAGATGAGCCGGCTCGGCGCGCTGCTGCGCCGCATGGAGGAGAGCGCGCGGCGCCGCGCGCCGGTGGTCCAGCTCGCCAATTCCATTGCCGGCTGGTTCGTGGCGGTGGTGCTCGTCCTCGCCGTCGTCACCTACGTCTATGGACTCCAGAACGACCCGGCGCGCGCGCTCGACAACGCCATCGCGCTGCTCGTGGTGACGTGTCCGTGCGCGCTCGGCCTCGCCACACCGCTGGCCATCACCGTGGGCATCGGTCGCGCGGCGAAGGGCGGCATTCTCATCAAGGGCGGCGACGCCATCGAGGCGCTCAACCATCCGGGGCTGATCCTGCTCGACAAGACCGGCACCGTCACCGAGGGGCGTGTGCGCCTCGTGCGCTGGGAAGGGGCGGACTCGGCGAAGCCGCTCGTCGCCGCGCTGGAGCGCGAGAGCAGCCACCCCATCGCCATTGCGGTGCAGCAGGCGTGGCCCGTGGTCGAGGTGCTTGAGGCGCAGGATGTGATCCAGACGATCGGCGGTGGCATCGAGGGCACCGTTTCCGGGCATCGTGTCGTCGTGGGCGCGCCCACCTTCGTCGCCCGCAAGACCGGCGCTGAAGACCACGCCCCGGACGTGCGCATCGAGGCGTTCGCTGAGGAAGGGCTGACGCCAGTCTGGGTGGCGGTGGACGGCGTGATTGTCGCGCGCGCCGGCTTCGGCGATCCCATGCGTGAGGACGCCATCGCCTCGGTGAAGCGGCTGCGCGCGCTTGGCTGGCGTGTCGCGCTCCTGAGTGGCGATCATCCCGCGGTCGTCCGCGCCACGGCGCAGCGGCTCGGGCTCGACCTCGCTGACGCAATGGGGGGCGCATCGCCAGAGGACAAGCTGAAGCGCGTCGAGGAAGCGCGCACGCACGGCACCGTCGCGATGGTGGGCGACGGCGTTAACGACGCGGCGGCAATCGCCGCGGCCACGGTGGGCGTCGGCGTGCACGGCGGCGCCGAGGCGTCAATGAGCGCGGCGGACGTCTACCTGTCGCGCCCCGGGCTTGGCCCACTCGTCGAACTCGTGGAAGGCGCGCGACGCACGATGCTGGTGATCCGCAACAACATCATCTTCTCGATTGCGTACAACATCCTGGGCGCGACGCTCGCACTACTCGGCGTGCTCGATCCGCTCATCGCCGCCGTGCTCATGCCGATGAGTTCGCTGAGCGTGGTGTTCGCGAGCTGGCGCGGGCGGTCGTTCGACCCGACGCCGGCGGTGCCGCCGCGGCCGTTGCTCTCCCCCCGTCCGGAGCCGGCATCGTGAGCGTGATGTACCTCATCCTCCCGCTCGCGCTGGTCATTGTCTTCCTCGCGGTGGCGGGCTTCGTGTGGGCCGCACGCAAGGGGCAATTCGACGACCTCGACACTCCGGCGATGCGGGCGCTGCACGAGGAGCCGGGGGAGCGCCCGTCCGACGAGCGTAAGTGACTCGGCGCTGACCCGCGGCCGGCCCTAGGCCGACCGTCAGGTTCAGCGCGTGGTGAGGCGGTAAGCTCCCCTTCCGGGGAGACAGTGTAGAGTAGACTTTCGGGCGTGCCTTTCAAGGGGGCATTGCCGTGAAGAAGTCCCGCTTTACCGAGACCCAGATCGTCGCCGTGCTGAAGGAAGGAGAAGCTGGGGTCGCCGTCGCTGAGCTGCTGCGCAAGCACGGGATCAGCAAGCAGACGTACTTCAAGTGGAAGTCGAAGTACGGCGGGGCCAGCGTGAAGGATCTCACGCGGCTGAAAGAGCTGGAGCACGAGAACGCGAAGCTGAAGCGCATGTACGCCGAGCTGGCGCTGGAGAACACCGCGATCAAAGACCTCCTCGCCCGAAAGTTGTGACGCCGTCCGCGAAGCGGCAGGCCGTCGGACTCCTCACCGGAGAGCACGGGCTCTCCGTGGGGCGCGCCTGTCGCGCGGTCCGATTGTCGCGGGCGGCGTACTACCGGCCCATCGTCCCGCGCGGTCTCACGGATCAGCCCGTCATCGACGCGCTGCAGGCCGTCGTCGCGACCAAGCCCCGGTGGGGTTTCTGGAAGTGCTTCGACCGGCTGCGGCTCCTGGGCCATCGCTGGAATCACAAGCGCGTACATCGCGTCTACTGCGCCCTCCGGCTCAACTTGCCGCGGCGCACGCGACGACGGCTGCCAGCGCGCGTGCAGTATCCGCTGGGTGCGCCGGCGCAGCTCAACAAGACGTGGGCGCTCGACTTCATGACCGATACGCTCTACGATGGCCGACGCTTTCGCACGCTGAACATCCTGGACGAAGGCAATCGGGAGGGCCTGGCCATCGACGTCGGCATGTCGCTGCCCAGCGTCCGGGTGATCAGCGTCCTCGAGGACTTGGTCGCCCTCTACGGGGCGCCGCAGGCCCTTCGCGTGGACAACGGGCCGGAGCTGACGTCCATCTCGCTTACGCGCTGGTGTGCGCAGCAGCACATCGCGATCCACTATATCCAACCCGGCAAGCCGCAACAGAACGCCTACATCGAACGCTTCAATCGCAGTTATCGCACCGAAGTCTTGGACGCGTATGTCTTCGCCACCATGGCAGAAGTGCGCGAGCTCACGGCCCTTTGGCTGGTGAGCTACAACACGGAGCGGCCCCACGACAGCCTCGGCCGGGTGCCGCCCCTTCACTTCCTGCCGAGGACCACCGCACTCCCGCAGTCACCCTCCATCCTGTCTACCTAGCGGGGGAGCTTACCGATAGGGCGCAGCTACTTCTGCTGCAGACGCCGATATCGCCAGCCAAGCTCCGGTTTCAGGTCAAGCGTCGTCGAGCCCGTCCACGTGGAACGGATCGTCAGCGCTTCCATGCGGCGCACCGCGGTATCTGGTTCGTGCCACGTTCCGGAGGCTGGGTCATACCGGCCGTGGTCAGGCCAGCGGTGCGGCAACGCGGCCAGGGCCACCAGGCGCCGGTCGTTGGACAATCGCCAACGACCGGTGTCGACGGCCACACGCCCAGCTCCAATGTCCACGGAAACGCGCCGGTACTGGCCGGAAGCATCCAGGTGGAGGGTGTCGATTCTGATGGAGAGCACGTACGTGCCTGCAAGCTCCGCCGTGGTGGACGCGGGTGCGCAGGAGCCGAGCAGCGCGCAGAGCCCGATGAGTGCTGTTGCCCTGACGCGCATCGCAGTCCTTAGGAGTGAGCAGGCGCCGACGCCGGAGTAACGTGGCGAGAGAATGTATGCCCTGCCCAAGACAGGGAATAGTCCGCGAAGCAGCGTCCGGCACCAGACGATCCGCGCTCAGCACCGCACGCCACTCGCGCGTTTGTTTGCCAGAGCGCATCGTAAGACATCCGATTGCCCTGCACCGCCCCGGAGGCTCCGTGCACCCCTTCCGACCCGTCGCCCTCTCCCTGCTCCTCCTGCTCCCCGTCGCGGCGTCCGCCCAGCGCAGCGTGAACGTCCGCGGCGAGCGCGCCGGCGACGTCGGCGGCCGCGGCTTCGCCGTGCCCAAGTCGTCCGCCGTTGATGACCATAGCCCCGTGGGGGTCGTGCTGGACAAGCGCAAGAAGCTCGCCCTCACCGACAGCCAGGAAACAGCGCTGAAGGCCGTCGCCAAGGAGCTCAAGCAGAAGAACGCGGAGTTCTACCGCAGTTGGGACTCGGTGCGCGTAGTAATGCGCTCGGCGAGCGGCGGCGCGTTCGGCGGGGGCGGCGGCGGGCGCGGCACGGCCGGCATGGGAGGCGCGTCCGAGATGGACCGTGAGGAAATGGGAACGGCGCGCACGCGCCTGATGGGCCTGATCCGCGCGATCGCACAGAACCACGAATGGTCCCGTCAGGAGACGCTCAAGCTCCTCACGCCGGAGCAGACTGCCAAGGCGCAGGAGTTCTGGGCGGAGGATGCAGAGGAGTTTGGCCGCACCATGCCGGGCGGGGGATTCCGGGGAGCCGGTCCACCGGGCGGGCGGCCCCCCGGCGTGTGATCGGCCTCGCGATTCCTAACGTCGCCGGGCACGGCTAACGGCCGCGCCCGGTTGCGTGTTTTAGTTAATGGATGCGAGAGCCCACCCGCGAGCCGGCTTCCGACGCAGACGAAACGGCGTTGGTCGGTCGCGCGCAGCGCGGCGACCCGGCGGCGTTCGACGCGCTCGTCCGTCGCCATCTCCCGGGCGCTCTCGCCGCCGCTGAACGGCTGCTCGGCGAGCGAAGCGACGCGGAGGATCTCGTGCAGGAGGCATTCCTGCGCGCGCTCGACCGCCTCCCGCTGCTCGACCCCGGACGGCCGTTTGGCCCGTGGTTCTATACGCTGTTGCGCAACCTGGGCATCAATCAGCTGCGCGCCCGCAAGGTGCGGCATACCGAGCCGGAAACGCTCGACGCCGTGTCGCCGGATGCGCTGCCCGACGAGGCCCTCGTGCGCACCGAAGTGCGCGAACGGTTTGACGCGGCTCTCGCCGCGTTGACACCGCGGCAGCGGGAAATCGTGATGCTATTCGAAGTCGAGGGATGGAAGGGCGCCGAGATCGCCAAGCACCTCGGTCTCACGCCCGAAAACGTGCGGTGGCACCTGCACCAGGCGAAGAAGGGTCTTCGCGCCGCGCTGGCGCCGCTACGGGATGAGGGAGACGCATGACCGACGAGCTGTTCGACCCCACCGACGAGTTCCTGGCGAAGGACCCCGATCGCGACCCGGCGCTCGGCGCGCTGTTGCGCGAAGACCGGCTTCGCGAACGGATCGTCGTGGCCGCGCGGCGGCGCCGCCTGCGGCGCGTCGATACACCGTGGTACGGGTGGGTGGCGCGATACGGCCGCGCCGCCGTGCCCATCGGCATCGCCGCGGCGCTCATTGCGGCCGTCATCCTCAACCGGTCGCCGCGTGCTGACGCCGAGTTCGCCGCGCAGGCGGCGACCGACCTGCAGGGTGCCGTGGCCAGTGGCTCGCGCACCGATGTGACCGACGCCCTCGTCGGCCCCGATTCCACGGAGTTCCTGATCGCCATGGCGGTAGACCGATGACAGAGAAGACGACCTTCGACGCGACGGATGATGCGCCGCTCGCCCCTGCCACGCGCGCCCCGCGGTTTGCCGCTGTCGCCGTGCTGCTGATCGTCGCGCTGGCCGGCATTATCGGCGGCGTCGCGCTCGAACGCGCGGTGCTCCGCCCGCAGCGGTGGGCCGCGGCCCGCGCCAGCATGCCCCCGCGCGGTGAGCGTCGCCCACCGCGACGCCCCAGCGCCATGCTCCCCGCGGAACTCAAGCTCTCGGAAGTGCAGGCCGCGCGCATTGACACGATCGTGGAGCGGCAGATGCAGGGGTTCCGCGAGGTTCGGCGATCCACACAGCCGGCGATCGATTCGCTGATGGCCCAGACCAGGCGCGCGATGGACAGCGTCCTCTCGCCGGCCCAGCGCGCCCTGATGGATTCGGTGCGCACCAGGCGCGAGGCCGACTTCCGTCGCCGTTACCCCGACGGCGGCCCACCGCGCGGCGGCGGTGACCGGCGGCGGTCCCTCGAACCGCGTCCGCAGTGATGCGCGTCCGGTGGGGGCTGTGGCTGCTGGCAATGATCGCCAGCGCGCCGGGCGCGCTGGCCCAGGTCGGGAGCACCACCGATATCATCACCGGCACGGTGCGCAACGCCGAGAACCGGCCAGTGGCGAACGCGCGCATCGAAGTCACCTCGGTGGAGACGGGGACGACGCGGGTTCGCACCACCAACGAGAAAGGACAGTACACCCTGCTCTTTCCCGACGGCGGCGGCCAGTATCGGGTGACCGCGCGCGCCATCGGGCTGCAGCCCGCCAGCGTCGATCTCGTGCGACTCGCGGATGAGGACCGGCTCGTCGCCGAATTCCGGCTTTCGCCCACGCAGCTCAGCACGGTCACGGTGAGCGCGCGTCAGACGCCGCGCTCCAACGAGAACCAGCCGACGCCCGGGAGCACGGAGCGTGCGCTCAGCGGCGAACAGCTGCTGCGCCTCCCCATCGATGCGTCCGATCCCAATAACATCGCGGCGCTCTCGCCGGGCGTCGTCGGCATCGCCGGCTCCGACACCACTGCCGCGGGCTTCTCCGTGGCCGGACAGCGCGCCGACCAGAACCTCGTCACGCTTGATGGCCTGTCGTTCGGCGGCACGGTGCCGGCCGAGGCCGTCCGCTCGACGCGCGTGATTACCAGCACCTATGACATAGCGCGCGGCCAGTTCACGGGCGGCCAAGTGGCGACCACGACGCGGGGGGGAACGAACGACCTCTCGGGCTCGTTCGCGTACGCGCTCCGCGACCCCGAGCTCGAGTTCGCCACGGGCGACAACTCCGGCACCACGTTCAGCGGCGCGTATACCCAGCATCAGGTCAGCGGCGGCGTCGGCGGGCCCATCGCGCGCGACCGCACGTTCTGGTTCGCGAGCTTTCAGATGCGGCGTCGCCTCGACGCGCTCCAGTCCCTGCTCGGCGCCGGCGCGCAGACGCTGGAAGCCATCAACGTGCAGCCCGATTCCGCCGCGCGTTTCCTGTCGCTCCTGACGCGGTACGGACTCCCGCTGCGCAACGAACTCGTCCCCGACGACCGCATCAGCGACAACCTCACCGCCATCTTCCGTGTGGACCAGCAGCTCAGTGAGGCGCATTCGCTGTCGGTGCGCGGCAACGCGTCCGGTACCCTGCTCGACGGGTTCCGCAGCGCAGTGCAAAGCGTGCCGACGCACGCCGGCGAGCAGAAAGGAAGCGGCACCGGCGCCCTTGTCTCGCTCTCGTCGGTGCTCGGTCAGTTCCTCAACGAGTTCAAGGGGTCGTACGCGCTGGAGACGCGTGGCGCCAACCCGTACCTGCGACTCCCCGACGGGCGGGTGCTGGTGGCCAGCACGCTCTCCAGCGGACAGGTGGGCCTCACCGCCCTGAACTTCGGCGGCAACGGCGCGCTTCCGAACGACAATGCGTCGAGCCAGCTCGAACTCACCAACGAGCTGTCGTGGCTCTCCGGCGGCGGCAAGCACCGCTGGAAGCTCGGCTCGCTGGTCAATCGCTCCGGATTCCGCACCACCGCCGGCTCCAATCGCTCCGGCACGTTCCAGTTCCTCTCCCTCGCCGACCTCGACGCCAACCGGCCCAGCCAGTTCACCCGGTCGTTCGCCCCGGCGCAGCGCACCGGGGGCGCCGTGACGGCCGCGGTTTACCTCGGCGACATCTGGCGACCGAATCGCGCGTTTCAGCTCACCTACGGCTTGCGCGGCGAGGGAAGCGCGATCGACGGGCAACCGCAGTACAACGCGGACGTGGAGACCAAGTTCGGTCTGCGCACCGACCGCATCCCGGCGGACGTCCGTGTCAGTCCACGCATTGGCTTCACGCTCACGCTCGGGTTGCCTCCGGACACCGGGCGGCGTGGCAATCGCCCCGGCGCGCCGGGCGCGGACGCCGGCGGCCAACGTGGCGGTGGCGGCATGCCGGGCCGCGGCGCGGGCGCCGGCGCGGGCGGCGGCGCGATGGGAGGTGGAATGGGCGGGCTGGGCGCCTTGCTCGGGAGTGCAATGGGCGGCAGCGCCCCATTGCCACAGATCCCGCAACCGTGGATCCTGCGCGGCGGCATCGGCGAGTTCCGCGGCCGCGCCCCGACGCAGCTCTTCTCGTCGGCCCTCGACGCGACCGGCCTTCCTGGCGGCGAGACGCAGCTCGTCTGCGTGGGCGGCGCCGTGCCCACGCCCGACTGGACGAATTACCTGAACGATTTCTCGAGCATTCCGACCACCTGCGCCGATGGCTCCGGCCCGTCGGTGCCGCTCAGCCGCTCGCGTCCCAACGTGACGGCCTTCGATGACGGGTTCGCCACGCCGCGCTCCATCCGCGGTTCGCTCGGCGTGTCCAAGCGATTCCTGCAGCGCTACAACGCCAGTGTCGACGCGTCGTATTCGCTGGGGACGAGTCTCTACGGCGTCACCGATCTCAACCTCGCCGCAGCCCCGCGGTTCACGCTGCCGCGCGAGGGAGATCGCCCCGTCTTCGTGCCGGCGACGACCATCGTGCCTGGGTCGGGGGTCACCACGCTCGCCGCGTCGCGCATCCACCCCGAGTATGGCTTTGTCTTCCGCGTGGCGTCGCCGCTCGCGTCGCACACGGCGCAGGTGACGGCGTCGCTCAACGGAAACTCCTTCCGCCAGCTCGTGTGGAACGTGTCGTACACCTTCACGCGCTCCACCGACCAGTCGAGCTTCTCCGGCGGCAACGCCAGCGGCGGATTCTCGTCGGCCACGACCGCGGGCGATCCCAATGTGCTGCGCGTCACGACGAGTGATCTCGAGCGCCGACACGGCATCAATGGCTCGGTCACTTGGCTCGCTCGTCCCTGGCTGGATGTCACCGGCGTGCTGCGCGTCCAGTCGGGACAACCGTACACGCCGCGCGTGGGCGGCGACATCAACGGCGACGGATCGCGCAATGACCGCGCCTTCGTCTTCGACCCTGCCGTCGAGAGCGACACCGCGCTCGCCGCCGGGATGCAGCGCCTCCTCGCCACCGCGCCGGCGTCCGCCCGTGAGTGCCTGCGCTCGCAGGCCGGCCAAGTGGCCGATCGCAACAGCTGCCGCACCCGCTGGTTCACCTCGCTCGATGTGCAGCTCAACCTGCGCCCACAGCTCGGTCCGACGCTCGGCCGCCGCCTGCAGTTGCAGGTGGGACTCGTGAATCCGCTGGCCGGCCTTGATCAGCTCCTGCACGGTCAGGACGGCCTGCGCGGGTGGGGCCAGCCCGTCTTCGCCGACAACACGCTGCTCTACGTGCGCGGCTTCGATCCGTCGGCCAGGGCGTTCCGCTACGTGGTCAACGAACGATTCGGCAGCAACGCGCTCTCGCGCTCGGCGCTGCGCAATCCGTTCCAGATCGCGCTCACCGCGCGCCTGCAGGTGGGAGTGGACCGCCAGCGCCAGCTGCTCGAGGGGATGCTGGCCGCGGGGGCATCCAACCGGCCCGGGCTCGACGTGCGCAACATCGTGCGACGCCTCGCCCCCAATCCCATCCGTCCCATCCTCGACCTCCGCGCGCAAATGAAGCTCACCGCCGCCCAGACCGCGGCGCTCAAGGCGATTGGCGATTCGCTCGACGCGAAGACGTCGGACGTGTCGAAGCGGCTCGAGGCGCAGATGCAGAAGGAAGCCAAGAGCGGCGGGGATGTGCAGACGCTCTTCCCCAAGTTGCAGCCGCTGCTGCAGGAAGCGCGCAACAACTATGTGGACGCCACCAAGTCCATCCAGAAGGTGCTGACCCCGGAGCAGTGGGCGGACGTGCCCGAGTCCGTCAAGAACCCGACGCTGCGCCCCGGTCCAGGCGCGGGCGGACGGCGCCCCGACGGGGCCAGCGGAGCCGCCGGCCCCACCCCAAGCGGCGCGGGCTCCGGGACCAGTGGAGCTGGCGGCGGCCGCCGCATCCCGCCGAGGTAGGAAGCGACGCAGCGTTCTCGCCGCTCGGCAATTGTCCTACAATTCCCCCGGTCCCCTGCACTCCACCCCGCACCCTGCCCCCCGCACCCCACCCTGTTCCCTGTTCTCTGCACCCAATCATGAATCGCCCTGAGGCCTGGTCCCTCGTCTGCGAATGGACGCAGAGTGAATCCCTGCGCAAGCACATGCTCGCCGTGGAGACGGCGATGCGCGCGTACGCGCGCACCCTCGGCGGCGATGAGGAGGCGTGGGCGCTCGCCGGCCTGCTGCACGACTTCGACTACGAGCGCTTGCCGAACGACGCGCACTCGCCCACGGAGGAGCATCCGTCCGCGGGCGTGCGCCACCTGCGTTCGCTCGGCGTGTCGGAGGAGATCTGCGCGGCCATCATGGGCCATGCAGAGTACACCAACACGCCGCGCGAGACCCCGATGGCCAAGGCGTTGTTCGCCGTGGACGAGCTGTGCGGACTGATCACGGCGGCCACGTACGTGCGCCCGAGCAAGAGCATCCTCGACCTCGAGCCCTCGTCGGTGCGAAAGAAGATGAAGGACAAGGCCTTCGCCCGTGGCGTGTCGCGCGAGGACATTTTGCGCGGAGCGCAGGAACTGGGTGTCGAACTTGATCCGCACGTCGCGTTTGTCGTCGAGGCGCTGAAGGAGAACGCGGAAAACCTGGGACTGAAAGGAGTATGAGGGCGGAGTGCGGGGGGTTGGTGCGGAGGGAGGAGTGGAGAGAGGAGAAGGCGTGCGGAGGCCTCGTGCCTCCTTCGCGTGCCTCCACTCCTCCCCCCGCACCAAACCGCCGCACCCCGCACCCCGCCCCCCTCAACGTTCCTCCCCCGTCATCCGTCTATAGAGTGTCCCCCGTGACGAGACGCGATGACTTCCATTGCCCTGCGTCCGGCGTTCCTTGCGCTGCCTGGCCGTATTCGCCGCGTGACGACGCCTGACCGCCCCGACGACGAGAAGGCGCTCGTGCTCTCCGCCCAGCGCGGTGAGCTCGAGGCGTTTTCCGAGTTGGTCCGCCGCCACCAGCGGCGTGCCTACGCCGTGGCGCGCGCCATCGTGACGACGCACGAAGACGCGGAAGACGCCGTGCAGGATGCCTTTCTGCACGCCTATCGCGCGCTTCACCGTTTTCTTCCAGATCAGGCTTTCGGCGCCTGGCTGCATCGCATCGTGGCCAACGCCTCGCTCGACATCACGCGCCGCCGCAAGGTGCGCGACGCCGACGACCTCCCCGAAACCGTGGCCTCGCCGTTCCGCGACCCCGCGGAGAGCGATGAACTGCGCGAACGACTGCGCGACGCGCTTGCGCGCCTGCCTGAGCGGCAACGCGCTGTCATCGTGCTGCACGATGTTGAGGGCTTCAAACATTCCGAGATCGGCAAGCTGCTCGGCATCCCGGAAGGGACGGCCCGCTCCGACCTGCACTATGCCCGGTCGGCGCTGCGCCGCCTTCTCGATCAGCTGCGGAGTTCCCAATGACCAACGACCACAACCTGCGTCTCGTCCCCGATGACGGGGATTCAGAACTCACGGCGGCCCTGCGCCGCCTCTATGCGGCGCCGGACGACGCCGCGTACTGGAGCGCCCTCGAGCGGCGCATCCTGGGTCGCATCGCCAACGGCGACGCGCTCGACACCTGGTGGACCGTCCCCGCGCAGTGGGCGCGGATCGGGCTCATCGCGGCGGGCTTCGCGCTCATCGTCGCCGGGTCGCTCCTGCTGCGCTCGCGCGCCGAGCAGCGGCAGATGGCGTACGAATCGGTGCTCGGGCCGAGCAACGGCGGTCCCACAATCGCCATTCGCGACGCGCAGTCCAAGGAGCAGGCTTCCCTCAACTATATAAACGGTCGGTAGCCGTCCGGCGCCGCCTCCGGCATTCCCATGACGCGAACCAAAGGACTGGCCTTGGCGTTCTATCTCGGTGCGGCCGTGGCCGGCGTGGCCATTGGCATCGCCGCTGACCGCTGGCTGCGCCCCTCACCGGTTACCCGGATGTCAGGGCCGCAGATGCGGGAGTGGTTTGCCGGTGAACTCAAGCTGGACAGCGCACAGCGGGTCGCGGTGGACAGCATCCTCGACGCGCGGGCACACGCGGAGTCGCTGCTGGTGGCCCCCATCCGGCCGCAGCTCGACTCCATCCGGGCCGAGGCGCGGGGGCGCATCTCGGCGCTCCTCACGCCGGAGCAGGTGCGCGTGTATGAACAGATGCAGCGGGACCAGAAAGCCCGCACGCAGGAGAAGAAATAGGACATGAATCGGCTTTTCTCGCTCATCCTCGCCGCACCGTTAGCCCTCGCCGCCCAGCAACCGGGCGGCGATGGCGCTCGCCCCATCGGGCTCGATGAGGCGGTGCGGCTCGCCCGGCTCAACGCCCCTGCCGTTGTGCAGGCGCGCAACGCCATTCGCTCGGCCGCGGCCGCCGTGCGCACGCGCTACGGCGCCTTCATGCCCACGCTCTCGTTTGGCGGCGGCGCGCAGACGCAGCAGGGGCAGCGCTACTCCGTGGATCTCGACTCGATCATCCGGCAGGACGCCCCGTGGCGCGCCAACCACAGCTTCAGCTCCAACTATGACATCTTCTCGGGCGGCCGTCGGTGGTTCGACCTGCAGACCGCCCGCGCCAACGTCGACGCCGCCGAGGCCAGCGAGGTGTCGCAGTCGTTCGCCATCGCCCGCGACGTGAAGCAGCAGTACTTCGCCGTGCTGGCCGCGCGCGAGCAGCAGGGCGCCGCGCGCATCCAGCTCGAGCAGGCGCAGCAGCAGCTTCGCGCCGCCGTCGGCCGGATGGCTGCCGGTGCCGCCACCCGCTCGGACTCGCTTCGCTCGATCATCCAGGTCGGCAACGCGCAACTCGCCGCCCTCACCGCGGAGAACGCGCTGGCCACGGCCAACGCGAGCCTGTCGCGCCTGATCGGCTCGGCGCAGGTCGTGACCGCCGAGCCGGGCGACACGTCCGAGGTCCCCGCGCTGTCGCTCACGGAGTCGCAGCTGTACGACATCGTCGAGCAAGGCCCCGCGGTGCAGCAGGCGCGCGCCCAGCTTTTCGCCGCGCAGCAGTCCAAGCGCTCCGCGCTCGCGCCCTACCTGCCCACGTTGTCCCTCGGGCTCTCGCAGGCCTTCACGGCGAGCGCAGACGGCTTCGGGTTGCTCGGCGACCAGCGCAACAAGAACCTCTCGACGTCGCTCCGCGTGACGTTTCCGCTCTTCAACGGACTCTCGCGCGAGCAGCAGGTGGTCGCGACGCGCGTCGCCGAGGACAACGCCGTGGCGCAGCTGCGCGATGCCCGGCTCAATGCGCGCCAGCAGCTCGTGCAGCAACTCGGCGTCTTCCGCACCGCGCTGGCCCGCGTCGAGATCCAGGCCTCGTCGGTCGCCGCCGGCGAAGAAGACCTCCGCGTTCAGCAGGAGCGCTACAACCTCGGCGCCGGCACGCTGCTCGAACTCATCACCTCGCAGACCACGCTCATCACCGCGCGGCAGGCGCTCATCCAGGCCCGGCTCGACGCGCGCAACGCCAAGGCCCAGCTCGAGGCCCTCGTGGGCCGCGATCTCAAGTGACCCCGACCATGATGACGCCCCCCTTGGAGCACCTCGTGAACCGCCGATTCCTCTTCGCCCTCGCCGCCCTGACGTCGCTTGCCGCCTGCGGCAAGAAGACCGAGAACACGGTGGCCATCCAGACCGCGCCGGTGGTGCGCCGCGACATCGTCGTGGACGCCACCGCCACGGCGACCATCGAGCCCATCAACATTGTCGAGGTCAAGTCCAAGACCGCGTCGGGCCAGATCACCCAGATGACCGTCGAGGTCGGCTCAAATGTCCGGCCGGGCGACCTGATCGTCCAAATTGACACGCGCGACCTCACGAACGCCGCGAACCAAGCGCAGGCCGACTTCGAGGCGGCGCAGGCCAAGCTCAACACGTCCACGGCGCAGAAGAAGCGTTCCGACGACCTGTTCAAGCAGCGCATCATCACGGCGCAGGAGAACGAGACCGCCAACCTCGACTTCGCCAACTCGCAGGCCAGCTTCGTGCGCGCGCGCACGTCGCTCGACCTCGCGCAGCAGCGCCTTGAGGATGCCACGGTGCGCGCTCCGGTGGTCGGCACCGTCATCGAGAAGACCGTCTCGCTCGGCCAAGTCATTCAGGCCGGCACCACCTCGATGGGCGGCGGCTCGACCATCCTCAAGATGGCCGACCTCTCGCGCGTCCGCGCCCGCGCCCTGGTGAATGAAACAGACATTGGCCAGATCGTCGCCGGGCAGGAGGCGACCGTGACCGTGGACGCCTTCCCCGACCGTCCGTTCCGTGGCCGCGTCGAGAAGGTGGAGCCGCAGGCCGTCGTCCAGCAGAACGTCACGATGTTCCCCGTGCTCATCTCGCTGAGCAACGAGGAAGGGCTCCTGAAGCCCGGCATGAATGGCGAAGCGGCGGTCCTCGTGGACCGTCGCACGGACGTGCTCTCTATTCCGAATGACGCCGTGCGCAGCATGCGCGAGGTGCAGACCATCGCGCCGCTGCTGAATCTCGATCCCGACAGCGTCGGCGCACAGCTCCGCGCGAGCATGGGGGCGATGTTCGGCGGCGGTCGTGGTGGCCAGGGTGGCGCGCGCCCCGCGCAGGGCGGGCGTCCCCAGACCAGCAATGGCGCGGTGGACCTGCTCCCGCAGGGCTTCGGTGGTCAGGGCGGCGGCGGCTTCCAGCAGGTCGAGGTCACCGACGCCGACTGCAAGAAGGTCGACGACGCGCTGAAGAAGCAGCCCGCCGTGGCCAAGCAGCTCGACGCGCTGCGCGAGCAGATGCGCAACCCTGATGCCGACCGGCGCGCGCTCTTCACGCAGACGCAGGAGCTCTACACGAAGCTCGGCGTGGACGCCCGCGTGGCCGGCGCGTGCCGGCGCCGCGAAGGTGGCAGCGGCGGCGCGCCCGGTGGTGGCGCGATGGCCGGCGGGGCGCAGGGTGGAAGCCGCCCCGGCGACGCGCAGGCCCGCGGGTCGTCGAGCCGCGGCGATCAGGCCGGGCGTCAGGTCGAGGTGCCGCAGGGCCCTGGCACACGCGCCCGCAGCCGCACCGGACTTGTCTTCGTGCAGAAGGCCGACTCCACGTGGGAACCCCGGATGGTGCGCCTGGGCGTCGCGAACTTCGACCACACCGAAGTGCTCGATGGTCTCAAAGAAGGCGAGCGCGTGGCGCTGCTCTCGGCCGCCGCGATGCAGGCACAGCGACAGGCGGCCAACGACCGCGCCCGTCAGATGATGGGAGGCGGCAGTCCGCTCGGCGGCGGCGCCGCGGGCGGCCGCATGCCGGGCGGCGGTGGCCCCGGCGGCGGTGGCCCAGGTGGCGGTGGCTCCGGCGGCGGTGGTCAGTCGCAGGGTGGCGCATCATCCAGGCCGAGGAACTAGCATGCTCCTCGGCGAGACCTTCATGGTGGCGCTTGGCGCCTTGCGCGCCAACAAGCTGCGCTCCCTGCTCACCATGCTCGGCATCGTGATCGGCGTGGCCGCCGTTATCGCCGTGGTCGCGCTCGGCCACGGGGCGCAGAAGGCAGTCAACGACCGCATCTCGGCGCTGGGCACGACGCTGCTGACCGTCAGCCCCGGCCAGGCCTGGGGAACGGGCGGCGTGCGCACCGGCTTCGGCGGCGCGCGCCTCACGATCGAGGACGCCCACGCGCTCGAGGAACGCGGCGAGAAGATCCTCGCCGTCCAACCCGAGATGTCCGGCAACTTGCAGGTGCAGTACCTCAACAAGAACACCAACACGCAGATCGTCGGCGTCACGTCGAACTTCCCGCAGGTGCGCAAGTACGAACTCGCCGCCGGCCGGTTTTTCACGTCCGCCGAGGACAACTCACGCCAGCGGTTCGCCGTTGTGGGGCCGACGGTTCTCGAGAACCTCGGCCTGCAAACTCCCGAAGCGCTCGTCGGCGAGACGGTGCGCATTCGCGGCATCCTGTTCACCGTCGTTGGCGTCTACAAGTCGAAGGGACAGGCCTCGCCGTTCAACAACCCGGATGACCAGGTCCTGATCCCCATCACGACCGCGCGCTACCGCGTGCTCGGCCAGAATCGCGTGCGCTCCATCAGTGTGCTCTCGCCCTCGGAGAACGACATCCCCGAGACGATGGCCGAGATCCAGAAGATCCTCCGTCGCGAGCACCGCCTGCGCGCGGGCCGCGAGGACGACTTCAACATCCGGTCGCAGGCTGACTTCCTCAACACGCTGGGCGAGACGACGCAGGTCTTCTCGCTGCTGCTCGCCGGCATCGCCACCGTGTCGCTCATCGTCGGCGGCATCGGCATCATGAACATCATGCTCGTCTCGGTCACGGAGCGCACCCGCGAGATCGGGATACGCAAGGCGCTCGGGGCGACGAAGCTGAACATCATGTTCCAGTTCCTCGTGGAGGCCGTGGTCCTCTGCCTCGTCGGCGGCACAATCGGCATTCTGGTTGGCACCGGGGGGGCCACTGCATTCACCAAGCTGATGGGATGGACCACGCAGGTGGACTCCACCGCGGTCGCGCTCGCCTTCGGCTTCTCGGCGGGGGTGGGCGTGGTCTTCGGCGTCTATCCGGCGCGGCGGGCCGCGACCATGGATCCCATCGTCGCGCTCCGGTACGAGTAGCCGCATCGAGTCGCGATTCGGCGGGAAGGGCGCGCGACGCAGCATCTGCGTGGCGCGCCCTTCGTCTTTTTCGGCGACGGCGCGGGGGGGCTGCGTCATACTGGCTCGGCGTCGCGCCTGCCGCCCCATCGGTCTGGCACGGCCCCTTGATATTCGATATATCTTAGCTATATTTAGACATATCTTTTACTGGCATTCGCTTCCTGGAGGGACAGATGCAAGAGACACGGCGGTGTGATCGGCGGGGGGCGGGGCGTGGGTGGGCGGGACTCGACGCCGAGTTCGCGAGCTTCATCGGCCGGATGAGCGGGCGATTCCGCGGCGGCCCCTTCCGCGGCGGTCGGTTCTTCGGACACGGCGACCTCAAGCTGGTCATCCTCTCACTGCTCGACGAGCGTCCGCGCCACGGCTACGACATCATCAAGGCGATCGAGGAGCGGTCGGGCGGGACCTATCAGCCAAGCGCCGGCACGGTGTACCCGACGCTCACGCTGCTGGAGGAAATGGGGTTCGCGCGGTCCACGGCGGACGAAGGCGGCAAGCGGGTGTACGAGATCACCGATGCCGGCCGGGAGCACCTCGCGGCGCACCAGAGCACGGTGGACGACATCTTCTCGCGCGTCGCGCGGGCGGGGGCGGGACTCACCAGCGACGCGATGCAGGAGATGAACCGCGCCTTCGGGCGGCTCGCTCGGGCCACGTATTCGCAGGCGTCGCATCGGCTTGAGGACCACGAGTTCCTCACGGGCGTGGCCAAGATCCTCGACGACGCCGCGGCGGCGATTCACGCGCGGGCCACCCAGAAGTAGGGGATGGCGGCTGGACGTTGACGGCGTCCGCCATATGTTACAACGGGTCGCGCACGAGCGCGGCCCGTTTTTTTTGGGGCGACGGATTCGGGCCCCGAACCACGAGATTCCCTGGGGCGCTGCCCCGCGACAATATGCCGGCTGATTCCAGCAGCCCAACGCCGTCCGCGGATTCCCCGGCGCCAACGGCCCCAGCGAGCGAACCGTCCACCGGCGCCCCTGGCCAGGTCCCGGCGCCGCAGCAAGCGCACCACCACGTCGAGGAACATCCAACCGGCAAGCGGCTGGCCGTGCTGACGCTCGCCGCGCTCGGCGTCGTCTACGGCGACATCGGCACGTCGCCGCTCTACGCGCTGCGCGAGTGCTTCAAGCCGGGGCACGCGCTGCAACCCCTGCCCAGCAATGTCTACGGGGTCGCGTCGCTCATCTTCTGGGCGCTGATGCTCGTAGTGACGGTCAAGTACGTCACCTTCGTCATGCGCGCGGACAACCGCGGCGAGGGCGGCGTGCTGGCCATGCTCTCGCTCATCGTGAGCAAGCAGACAGAGCGACACCGCAGCCGGGCGGTCTTGATTGCCATTGGGCTGTTCGGCGCCGCGCTGCTCTACGGCGACGGCGCGATCACCCCGGCCATCTCGGTGCTCGGCGCGATGGAAGGGCTCGAAATCGTCTCGCCCAAGTTCGCGGTCGCCGTCGTGCCACTCACGGTGGGCATTCTCATCGGGCTGTTTCTTCTGCAGCAGCGCGGCACGGCGGCCGTGGGAGCGCTGTTCGGGCCGATCACACTCACCTGGTTTCTGGTCATCGGTGCACTCGGCCTGTATGAGGTGTGGTACCATCCGCAGATTCTGCTCGCGGTGAATCCGTGGTATGCGGTCAATCTGTTCATGACCGAGAGCCACATGTCCGTGCTGGTGGTGGGCTACGTGGTGCTGGCGGTCACCGGCGCCGAGGCGCTGTACGCCGACATGGGCCACTTCGGCAGGCGCCCCATCCGGATGGCGTGGCTGCTGATTGTGCTGCCCTGCCTCACGCTCAACTACTTTGGCCAGGGCGCACTCCTGCTGCGCGAGCCCGCGGCGGTCGAGAACCCGTTCTACATGCTGGCTCCGCGTGCCCTGCTCTATCCGCTCATCGCGCTGGCGACCGCGGCAGCGATCATCGCGTCGCAGGCGATGATCTCCGGCGCGTTCAGCATCACGCAGCAGTGCGTCCAGCTCGGGTATTCGCCGCGCGTGACCATCAGGCACACGTCGGCGAAGACCGAGGGACAGATCTACATCCCCGAGGTCAACTGGGCGCTGATGGTGGGCTGCCTGCTGATCGTGCTGGCGTTCCGCGGGTCGTCCGAGCTGAGCGCGGCGTACGGCATCGCGGTCACGGGCACGATGCTCGCGACGTCCGTGCTGTTTGGCGTAGTGACCGCGGCGCGCTGGAACTGGCCGCGCTGGCAGGTGGCGCTGCTGGTCGGCGGATTCGTCCTGATGGACGTGGCGTTGTTCGGCTCGAATGTGGCGAAGCTGCTCCACGGCGGCTGGGTGCCCGTGACCATTGCCCTGTTGATCTTCGCTGGCATGACGACGTGGAAGCGCGGACGCGCCATCCTGCGCGAGCGGTTGAAGGAGATCACGATGCCGCTCGACGCCTTCCTCAAGAGCCTGTCGTCCGGCAAGGTCGTGCGCGTCCCGGGCACGGCCGTCTTCATGACGTCGGAGCCGGCGGGCGCGCCGGTGGTGCTGCTGCATCACCTGAAGCACAACAAGGTGCTGCACGAGCAGGTCATCCTGCTCTCGATCCAGACGACCACGGTGCCCGAGGTGCTCCATGCGGAGCGCCTCACGATGGAGCCGCTCGAGCACGGGTTCGTGCGCGCCACGGCCGTGTACGGATTCATGGAGACGCCGGACGTGACCGAGTTGCTGGGGCTGCTGCGCGAGCGCGGCGTCAAGGCGCGCCCCATGGAGACGAGTTACTACCTTGGACGCGAGCTGCTCATTCCCCGGCAGAAGGCGTGGAAGGAAGGCGGGATGTCGATGAGCATCTGGCGCAAGCGGCTGTTCGCGTTCATGTCGAAGAACGCGCTCTCCGCCGCGGCGTTCTTCCAGCTCCCGCCGAACCGTGTAGTCGAGATGGGGACGCAGATCGAGTTCTGAGGGCGAGGGGGACTGCTTCACCACGGAGACACGGAGGGCACGGAGAACGGCAACGGCTTCACCACGGAGACACGGAGGGCACGGAGAGCTGCAACTTCTTGGGTTAACTGCGCTCGCCACCGCAACGTCTGCGTGGCGTGCTGTCGTTAACCCTTGGTATTGCAGTTGCAGTTCTCGGCGTCCTCCGTGTCTCCGTGGTTAAGCAGTTGCAGTTCTCCACATCCTCCGTAGTGAGACAGACCCGCTCGTACCCGGCCCTAGTCCGCGCCGCGTCCCGCAGCACAAATTCGACGCTTCCCAACCTCACCCCGCATCGCCATGCGCCGCTTCCTGATCGCCCTGCTCGCCGGCTGCCTCGCCCTCCCGCTCGCCGCCCAGCGCACCCCCGTAGACTCGCTCCGCGACGACGCGAAGTTCTCGTTCTACGCCAAGGGCCCGTACCGCGCGTCGGTGCCGAAGCCCGACGACCTGCTCGGCTACGGGATCGGCACGTGGCATACGCAGTACGCCTCGCAGGAGCGCGTACTGCTCGCCATCGCCGATGCCGCCAAGGACCGCGTGCGCGTCGAGGAGATGGGACGCACCACCGAGCGGCGGACGATGCGCCTCTACGTCGTGTCGTCGCCCGAGAACATCGCGAAGCTCGACCAGATTCGCGCCGACCTGGACCGCATCGCCGACCCGCGCGGCGCCAGCGCCGCCGAGTTGGAGGCCGTGGCGGCGCGCACGCCGGCGGTCGTCTGGTTCAGCGGCTCGGTGCACGGCGACGAGGTGCCGGGTTTCGAGGCCTCGATGGCGCTGCTCTATCACTTCGCCGCCACCGAAGACCCCAAGACGGTTGCCTTGCTCAAGGACGCGCTGGTGATCATCAACCCGTCGTCCAATCCCGACGGGCACGAGCGCTTCGCGGTCTGGTCCAACTCCATCGCCGTGGGGAGCCCCGAGCGCATGGCGCTCGAGCAGCAGCGTGGACAGCCGTGGACGATCGCCGGCCGCTACAATCACTACCGGTTCGACATGAACCGCGACCTCATCGCCACCACCCAGCGGGAGGTGCGCCACATCGTCGCTGGGATGCTGCGCTGGCACCCGATGGTCACCGCCGACCTGCACGGCTACACCGCGCAGTACTACATGGCCCCCGCGTCGCGCCCCATCAACACGAACATCAGCGGCTGGCCGAACAAGTGGAACGAAGCCGTGGGCGCCGGCAACGCGCGCGCCTTCGACGAGTTCGGCTGGCTGTACTACGTGCGCGACCAGTTCGACCTGTACTACCCGGGTTACTACGACACGTGGCCGTCCCTTACCGGCGCCACGGGCGCGACCTACGAAACCGACGGCGGCCCGGCCCTGCTGAAGCGCCGAGAGGACGGCACGCTCCTGTCGCTGCGCGACGGCATCGCCAAGCACTACACCGCCTCAATCGCCACGTTCGAGACCGTGGCGGCGCGCGCGCGCGAGCGCGTGAGGGACTACCTCGCCTTCCGGCAGGGGGCGGTGGCCGACGGCAAGACCCAGGCGCTGAAGCGCGTGGTGCTCGCGCCGGGGAACGACCCGGGGCGTGCCGGCGAACTGGCTGCCGCCCTGCTCCGCGCGGGGGTTGAGGTGCATCGCCTCACCCAGCCGCTGACCAGCGCCAAGGCGCACGCGTACGCCGACGACGCCGTGGGGGCGCGCACGTTCCCCACGGGGTCGCTCATCGTCGATCTCGCCCAGCCGCATGGCCGCGTGGCCAAGGCGGTGCTCGAACCCGACCCGTCGCTCGATCCAGTCTTCGCCAAGGCCCAGCTCGACTACTTCAAGCGCAACATCAACCGCGGCAAGAGCGCCGACGGCGAGGGATACGAGTTCTACGACATCACCGCGTGGGCACTCCCTGTGGCGTTTGGCGTGGAGGCCTGGTGGACGGAGGACGCGGCGCCGATGACGGCGGAGCGTCTGGCGCTCTCGGCGGATCCCGCCATGCACGTCAACGGCGAGAGCCTGCCGTTTACCGTGCGCGGCGGCATCGTCGAGGGGGCCGGCGCCAGGTCAGCGTACCTGTGGCGCAACGACCGGGCGGGCGCCTCGCGGCTCGCCGGACAGCTGCTGCAGGAAGGTTACCGGCTCGCCATCGCCAGCCAGCCCATCCAGACGGGCAAGGTGGATTGGCCGCGCGGCACGTGGGTGGCGCGCGTGTCGCGCAACGACGCCACGCTCGAGCGTCGGCTCGACGCCCTCGCGCGCACGGCCGGCGTCGAAGTCACCGGCGTGAACACTGCCTTCCCGGAGACATCGCAGTACGGCACCGGCTCGGGTACGACGGTCGTCGTGCAGGAACCCAAGATCGCGGTCGTCGCCGATCAGGGCATTGGTCCGGGTGCGTACGGCGCCACCTGGTGGAGCCTTCAGCAACGGTATGGACTCAAGTTCACGCCGATCGCGGTCAACGCGCTGAACGGCGACCTCTCTGCGTTCACGACCATCATCATCCCCGACGGCAACGTGGGGTCGCTGGGCAAGGCGCCAGCGCTCAAGACCTGGATCGAGCGCGGCGGCACGCTCATTACGATGGGCGGCGCGACGTCGTGGGCGGCGCGCGAGGAGACCGGACTCAGCACCGCGCGGATCCTGACGGCCGACGACAAGGACGCGCCGAAGGCGGAGGAGAAGAAGGAACCCGCGGAGAAGAAAGAGACGGTGGAGAAGAAGGATGCGCCGGAAGCGAAGCCGACTGCGCCAGCTGCGGCGCCGGCCGGCGCCGACTCACTCCTCGCCGTGAAGAGCCCGACGGCCAATCCCAATGCGCCGCAGCCCATTCCCGGCGCGCACTTCGACGTCGTGCTCGACATGACGCACTGGCTCACCCTCGGCGTCGAGAAGCAGCGGATGACCGTGATGATGGACGGCAGCGCGTTCCTGAAGCTCTCCAAGGAAGGCTCGAACGTGGCGGTCTTCCCGTCCACCGGGAAACTCAAGCGCGCCGGGTTCACCTTCCCCGACAACACCGAGCGCCTGCTCAAGGGAACGGCGCTGGTCGTCGAGGAGCGCGTGGGGCGCGGCCACGTGGTGATGTTCGCCAATGATCCGCTCTTCCGCGGCTGGTGGCGCGCACTGGATCGCGTGGTGATGAATGCGGTGATGTTGGGTGGGTCATTCTGAGGCGCAGAAGAACACGGAGGGGCACGGAGCAGCACGGAGGGGCGCGGCCGAGTGGCCGCGCCCCTTCGCTTCTTGGGCAGAGGTCCGCGGCGCCGCCAGGGACCAGTCACGCGTCGGCGTCCCCGTCGTCGGCCGCGGCGATTGCGTCAGATCCGCACCGTCCGCACCGTCCGCACGTTCACCCGCGCCTCTTCCAGCTGCTTCCGCGCCTCCTCCAGCCCGCGCTGCATCTCAAAACGCACCTTGGGCATCTCCTGCTTCATGGCCCGCTCAATCTCCTCGCGCACGCGCGGCATCTCCATCTTCATCACGCGCTCCATCTCCTTTCGCGCCTCGTCGAGATGGATGCGCACCTCGGCCTCGTCACCATCAATCGTGTAGTGGCGCATCAGCGGGGCCCGCGGCGGCGCCGGCGCCTTGGGCGGCGCCGGGATCGTCCAGCTCATTGGCGGCATCGGCGCCGTGGCGGCGTCCGGCGAGCGGAAGATCGTGAACGCGTGTCCGCCTTCCTGCTTGAGCGCCGATGCCTTCACCGTCGTCACCTTCACGCTGCGCGCCCGACCGCCCGACACCACCGTCAGGTCGAGCACATCACCGGCCTTGGCCTTGCCCACCTCACGGCTGAACCGATTGAGGCGCGAGTTCGCCACCCAGCCGTCTTCGAGGTCGTCCTTCGACAGCTTGAGCGAAACCCCGTTGATCGCGGCGATGCGGTCGCCCTCGACGATGCCCGCCTTCTCCGCCGGGCCGTCCGGCGTCACCGAGTTCACGAACACGCCCGCCGTGTCGCGCTTGCTCCCGGTGAGCCCATAGCCGAGTCCGATCACCGCCCGCTCGTCGCGACTGGCGGCCGCCGCCTTTACCGGCTTGTAGAGATCATCGGCGGCGACGGTCTTGAACTTGTACGACTTGCTGGCGCCGTCGTGCCACACCTGCAGCGTCACCTCGTCGCCGGCCTTCACCTTGCCCAACTCGCGGGTGAGGCGGCGCTGCATGATGCCGCCCATCTCCTCGTCCCCCGCATCCTCGCGGTTCACACGCAGCGAGACGCCGTTGATGGCTTGGATGCGATCGCCCTCGGCCAGCCCGGCCTTCTCGGCGGGGCCGCCCTCGGTGATCGCTGAGACGAGGACGCCGAGCGTGTCGCGCTTGCTCCCCGACGAGGTGGAAACGCCAATCATCGCGCGGTCGCCGCTGGCGGATTGTGCCGTGGCGATGCGCACTTGCTGAGCGGCCAGCGGGGTCGCGAGAGGGGCGGCGAGCAGGAGCGTACCAACTGCAAACAGGAAGCGGCGCATGGTTGCCTCAGGAGGCCTCAGGAGGGTCTTGGGATTCTGGTCTTCACCCCAATTGTCACCGCCCTTTGGCCAAGGGTTGCCTGGATGCAACTCCGCCTTGGCCGCCGCCCCTCGCCGGCGTCGCCCTACCGTAAATTGTCGGACAGCCGCCGCCCCCTTTTGCCGACTGCGTCCCGTCCCGGGGACGCCGAGCTTTCGGCAGCGCTTTTCGGCGCCCGTCCGATCACCAGGAGCCGCTCGTGCCCGTGCAGGTGCACCCCATCCAGCCGATCCTCGCCCGCGCCAAGGGCCTGCGCAACCTCGTCGGCAACACGCCGATGTACGCGATCGACTGCGAGTTCCGCGGACGTCGGCGGCGCATATACGCCAAGGCCGAGCACCTGAACTTCACCGGCTCCATCAAGGACCGGATGGCGTTCCACATTATTCGCCGCGGATACGAGACCGGCGCGCTGCACCCAGGCGGGATGATCATCGAGGCGACGAGCGGCAACACGGGCATCGCCTTCAGCGCGATCGGACGCGCGCTTGGCCATCCGGTGACGATCTTCATGCCCGACTGGATGAGCGAAGAACGCAAGCGGCTCATTCGATCGTTCGGCGCCGAGGTGCGGCTCGTGTCGCACGAGCAGGGCGGATTCCTCGGCTCGATCAAGCTGTCCGAGGAGCTGGCGGCGGCGACGCCGGGGGCGTTCCTGCCACGGCAGTTCGCCAACGAGGAGAATTGCGCCGCGCACGAGACGACGACCGGCCCGGAGATCTGGGCGCAGATTCGCGCCGGCGGGCGCATTCCGGACGCCTTCGTCGCCGGCGTGGGCACCGGCGGCACAATCATGGGAACCGGTCGCTACCTGCGCGCGCAGAATCCGGCGATCAAGCTGCATCCCGTGGAGCCGGCCAACTCGCCGACTATGACGACCGGCTACAAGGTTGGGAAGCACCGCATCCAGGGGATCAGCGACGAGTTTATCCCCGCGATCGTCAAGCTCGACGAGCTCGACCCCGTCATCGCCGTCGACGACGGCGACTCGATCATCATGGCGCAGCGCCTGGCCGCAGAGCTCGGGATCGGCGTGGGGATCTCAAGCGGGTGCAACCTGCTGGCCGCGCTGCAAGTGCAGGAAGCGCTCGGCGGCGACGCGACGGTGGTCACCGTGCTCTGCGACGACAACAAGAAGTACCTGACCACCGACCTGATGCACGACGAGCCCGTGAAGGACGGCTTCCTGTCGAGCGAGGTGAGGCTCCTCAGCTTCCGGGCGCTGAATCGGATGTGCGACGCGTGCTTCGACCCGACAGATCCGGATGGGGCGCCGGTGCACTTGGCGAGGGGATAGATCGGAGTGGGGGAGGGTGACGGTAGACGGTGGACGGTAGACGGTAGACGGTAGACGGTAGACGGGCGATGAACGAAGCGGCCGATCGGGGCTAGTGCCTCGATCGGCCGCTCAGTCGTTGTCCACCGTCAGCCGTCCACCGTCAGCCGTCCACCGTCTACCGTCTGCCCCTCACACCACCACACTCAACAGCCTCCCCTTCACATACACCACCTTCTTCGGCGCCCCGGTGATGAACTTCGCGAGGCCGGCATCGGCCTGCGCCGCGGCCAGCGCGGCCTCCTGCGTCACGTCGCGCGGGACGCTCACCTTGCCGCGCGTCTTGCCGTTCACCTGAACGACGAGGTCGAAGGCGTCATCCTGCGCGAGCGCCTCGCTGTACGCCGGCCAGCCGGCATCGAAGACGCTGCCCGAGCGGCCGAACAGCTCCCACAACTCCTCGGTGATGTGCGGGGCGAACGGCGCGGCGAGCTGCACCAGCGGCTCCACCTCGGCGCGATGCGGCACGCGCTCGCCGCGACGGAGCACATTCATGTACTCCATCATCGCGGCGATGGCCGTGTTGTAGCTGAGCGCCGGGACATCGTCGCCCACTTTCTTGATGGTCTGGTGGAGCTTGCGCATCACCTCGGCGTCCGGCTCACCATCCGTCCGCGCGTCGCGCGCGCTCGCCCACAGGCGGTCCAGGAAGCGCCGCACGCCGCTGATGGACTGGTCGCGGAAGTCGCCGCCTTCCTCGAACGGCCCAATGAACATCAGGTACGTGCGCACCGTGTCCGCGCCCCACTGGTCCATGTAGGCGTCGGGGTTCACCACGTTGCCGCGCGACTTCGACATCTTCGCGCCATCACGGATGATCATCCCGTGCGCGCGGAATCTCTTGAACGGCTCTTCCGTCGGCACCAGCCCCGCGTCGAACATCACCATGTTGATGAACCGCGCGTACAGCAGGTGCAGCACGGCGTGCTCGTTGCCGCCGATATAGGCGGCAACGGGGAGCCAGGTCTTCGTCAGCGCGGGATCGAAGGGGACGTCATCGCGCGGCACGCTCGGGTAGCGCAGGAAGTACCATGCGCTGTCCAGGAACGTGTCGCTGACGTCCGTTTCGCGGCGCGCCGGCTTGCCGCACTTCGGGCACGGCGCGTCGTGGAAGGCCGCGTGCCGCGCGAGCGGCCCGACCCCTGAATCGTCCGGCTTGTAGTCCGGGACGTTCGGCAGCACCACCGGCAGGTCCTGCTCCGGCACGGGGACCGTGCCGCAGGCGTCGCAGTAGATGATCGGGATCGGCGGCCCCCAGTACCGCTGGCGCGACACGCACCAGTCGCGCAGGCGATACGTCGTCACCGCCTTGGCCGTGCCGCGCTGGGTCAGCCAATCGGTGACCTGCCGCTTGGCGTCGGCCACCGGCAGTCCGTTGAACTGGTCGCTGTTCACCAACCGGCCATCGGCGTCGTCCGTGTACGCCGCGGTGAGCGGGGTGTGCGCGTCATCGTCCGGCGCGGCGACCACCCGCACGATGGGCAGGTTGAACGCCGTGGCGAACTCGAAGTCGCGCTCGTCGTGCCCGGGGACCGCCATGATGGCCCCCGTGCCGTATCCCATCAGGACATAATCGGCCGTCCAGACAGGAATCATGTCGCCGTTGGCGGGGTTGACCGCGTACGCGCCGGTGAAGACGCCGGTCTTCTCCTTGTTGACCTGTCGGCTGACGAGATCCTGCCGTCGCGCCCGCTCGCGATACGCCTCGATGTCCGCGCGCTGCTCAGCGGTGGTGATGCGCTCCACGGCCGGATGCTCGGGGGCGAGCACCAGGTACGTGGCGCCGAAGATCGTGTCGGGACGCGTCGTGAAGACGGGAATCACGGTGGAGCCCGACGTGATCTCCTGCGAGACCATCACGCCCGCGCTCCCCGCGTCGGTCAATGGATCGAGGACGCGGAAACGCAGCTCTGCGCCTTCGCTGCGCCCCAGCCAGTTGCGCTGGGCCGTGCGCGTGCTCTCTGACCAGTCGATCCAGTCGAGGTTCTTCAGCAGGCGTTCCGCGTACGCGGTGATCCGGAAGAACCACTGCTCCAGCGCGCGCTGCTCCACCACGGTGTGACAGCGCTCGCAGGCCCCGTTGATCACCTGCTCGTTGGCGAGCACCGTCTTGCACGACGGGCACCAGTTCACGGCCGCCTGCTTCTTGTAGGCCAGCCCGCGCTCGTAGAGCTTCAGGAAGACCCACTGCGTCCACTTGTAGTAGGCCGGATCGGTGGTGTCCACCTGCCGACGCCAGTCCACCATCAGCCCCGCGCGGTCGAGCTGCCGCCGGAAGTTGGCGACGTTACGCGGGATCAGCTCCGTCGGGTGCACGCCCATCTTGAGGGCGAAATTCTCCGAGTGGATGCCGAACGCGTCGTACCCCAGCGGCTCGAGCACGGTGTGCCCTTGCATCCGCTGGAACCGCCCGTGAATGTCGTTTCCCGTGAACGCGTACAGGTTGCCGATGTGCAACCCTTCCGCGGACGGATAGGGGAACATCATCAGCTGGTAGTACGGTCGCGCGCCGTGGAGGTCGGTCGCGTTCGTACCGCGCTCGGCCCACCGGGCGCGCCACTTGGCTTCAACGGCAGTCGGGTCGTAGGCGACCGGTTCTTCGGAACCGGCCGGCGGAGTGGGGACGGTCATACGCTGGTCGTGGAGTGGGACGAGTCGCCCGCGAGGGCCCGCGCGTGGCGCGCGGTCGCGGGGATCAGCGCAATCTAGCCCCGCCCGGACGGGGGTAGAAGCGGGCGCACCTTCTGAGATCCCCCCGCCGCCACCGGGTGGAGCCCTCGTGAACGGCCGCGCCTAGCGGGGAGCAACGCCCGCCTGAAGCAAATGGCCCACCGACGTCGGGTCCCCCATCACGATCAGATGGCACCCCCCGTGGACTGGAGTCGCCGCCGGCGGGTTGAAGACGTAGGCGGCGTCGCGGCCGCGAAGCGCCAGCAACAGCAGGCCCGTGCCGTACTCGTGCAGGCGCAGCGCCTCCACCGGACGGCCGTCGAGGGAGCTCCCCTGCTCCACCAGCACCTCTTCGATGCGCAGGTTGCGATTCTCGTCGCGCAGCATCTGGTCCAGGAAGCTCACCACGCTGGGCCGCAGCAGTTCGCTGGCCATTCGCATCCCGCCGATGCGTCCCGGAGAGACGGCCGCGTCGGCGCCGCTCTGCCGGAGCCGCGTGACTGCCCGCTCGTCGGAGGCGCGGGCCACGATGCGCGTCTTGGGGTTCATCTGGCGCGCGAGCACTGTGGTCACGAGGGCCACCTTGTCGTCGTCCGTGCAAATGACCACCCCCGAGGCACGCCCGATCCCCGCCGCCGTCAGCACCTCGTCGTCGGTGCAGTCGCCGACCAGCACCGGCACGCCGGGGAACAGCCGCTCGAAGACCGCCGCGCGTTCGGCGTTTCCTTCGATCGCCACCGCCGGCCGCTCCGTGGACGCCAGTTCGCGCACCACCGCCGTCCCGGTTTGCCCTGCGCCGCACACGATGGTGTGGCCCTGCATCGCGTCAATCCGCCGCTGCATCCGCCGCCTCCGGAATCCCGCCGTCAAGTCGCCCTCGACCACATACGCCGTGAGCATCGAACCCGTCATCACCACCGCCGTCGCGCCGAAGAGCAGGAGCACGATCGTGAAGACCATCGCCGCGGGATGCGCGGTGATGTCGATGACCTCGCGATACCCGGTCGTCGTCAGGGTGATCGTGGTCATGTAGAACGCGTCGATCCACGTGTGGTCGCGCCCTCCGATCCACTTGTAGCCGACGATCCCCACCAAGTACGTGGCAAAGAGCACCGCGAGCGGCGTCAGGATGCGCCGCGCCAGCGTGCCCAGTTCCTCCCGCCAGTCAGTCATGTCAGCGCGGACGCTCCGCCGCCTTGTGGAGATACGCGCACTTCTCGAGGCGCGGCCCCCGCTCGTCGCAGACCGCGAACGACGCCCCGTCGTACATCGTCGCCGACCCGTAGCGGCCGTCCTTGGCCACCGCGTACACCTGAATGTCGTAGCGCGGACGCCCCTTGTCGTCGAGCATCCGGGCCTCGGTCATATGGACCATCCGCTCGAGTGTCTTGAGCGCCGCCTGCTCCGGCGTGGCGCCGTTGCGCATGAACTCCACCGTGAGGAAGCCACCGCACGCCTTGATGTTCATCTCGCCGAGGCCGGTGCTTCCCGCCGCGCCGATGGCGTTGTCCGTGTATTGCCCCGCGCCGTGAATCGGCGAATCACCGAGTCGTCCATCGAGCTTCCATGCGAGTCCGCTCGTCGTGGTCACCGAACTCACGTCACCCGACGCGTTGACCGCGTTCATGTTGATGGTGCCGTGCGTCCAGTTGATCTTCACGTCGTCGTCGTGGTCGAGCCAGTTGTCGTTCTTGTTGAGGCGCGACTTCCACCGCAGCCAGTCTTGCCGGCTTCGCTCGGTGAGCAGGTTCTGCGTCTTGAACCCCATCGCCAGCGCGAACTTCTTCGCCCCCGGTCCGACGAGCAGGACGTGCGTCGTGTAGTCCATCACCGCCTTGGCCACGAGCGATGGCGTCGCGATCTCCTCCAGGCACCCCACGGCGCCCGCGCGGCGCGTCGGTCCGTGCATGCAGCTCGCGTCGAGCTGGACCACGCCATTCTCGTTCGGCAGGCCGCCCAGCCCCACCGACTGATCGTCCGGGTCGAGTTCCACCAGGTTTACCCCGGCGATGATCGCGTCGAGCGCGTCGGTGCCCCCGACGATGCGATCGTACGCGAGCTTCACGCCTTGAATGCCATTGGCGCTCGCCACCACACAGGGGCGCCCGCGAAAGCCCGCTGCCGGGCTGACCGAGGCGCCCACAACGTCGCGTTCGTATTCCTCGAGTGTCAGGGCGCGGGGCACAAAGCCGAGCGCGGAAAGGAGCGCGGACTTCTCGAGAAAGGCGCGGCGATCGATCATTGCACAGGCTCCGCGGTTGGGACGATCCGCAGAATTTGTGGCCCACCGCGCCGTCCGGATAGGGATGCCCCGAGGCGGCGTAGCGGGACCCAGTCGCTCAGTCTCGGAGCACCTGTCCGACATCGCGCCCCGGCGGCAGAATTAGTCCATCGCCAGTCGCAATCCTGAATCGGAATCCGGCAATCGGAATCCGAGATCCACGTCCTCAATCGGCAGTTGACCGAATGCCTACCGTCGCCATCCTGCAGTCCTCGCCCTTCTTCGCCAACCTGGGCCCGCAGTTCATCTCGCAACTCGCGAAGGCCGCCGCGGCCGCGTCGTACGCGGAGGGAGAACGGTTGTTCTCTGAGGGCGATGATCGGAGATTCCTGGCCGTCCTTCGCTCCGGGTCGGTCGCGATCGAGAAGTCGCACGGCGGCGGGGTGAGCCGACTCGCGACCCTCGGAGCCGGAGAGGTCGTCGGTGAAGGGCTGCTGCTCGAAGATGCGCCGCACGGCACCACGGCCGTCGCGCTCGAGCGGACCGACGTGCTGCGCTTCGAGCAGGAGACGCTGCTCCCGATCCTCGCCCAGACGCCGGCCCTCCACGCCGCGCTGCTCTCGCGGGCCGCGCGCTCCATCGCCCAACGCCTGCATCTGGCCAGCGCCACGCTCGTCGGCCACGGCCGCCCCGCCGGCTTCTTCAGCGGCCGCACCCGCCGCGAGCACGACTTGCTGGGTGAGCGCGACGTGGCCGATGACGCCCTGTACGGCGTCCAGACGCTTCGTGCGCTGGAGAACTTCCCCCTCACGGGCGTCCCCCTTCGCGAGTACCCGGCGCTCATCGTCGCCTTGGCCCAAGTGAAGGAGGCCGCCGCGCTCGCAAACGCCGACCTCGGCCTGCTTGATCCCGCTGTCACCGACGCCATCGTCCGCGCGGCGCGCGAGGTGCAGGCCGGGCGGCATCACGAGCACTTCCTCGTGGACATGATCCAGGGCGGGGCCGGCACCTCGACGAACATGAACGCCAACGAGGTCATCGCCAACCGCGCTCTCGAGCTGCTTGGCCACCGCCACGGCGACTACGACCACTGCCATCCCAACAACCACGTCAACAAGTCGCAGAGCACCAATGACGTCTATCCCACGGCGGTGAAGCTCTCCCTGCACGCGAGCATCAACGGCCTGCGCGACGCGATGCGCGAGTTGGTGGGCTCCCTGCTCGGCAAGGGGGAGGAGTTCAGGGAGTTGGTGAAGATGGGGCGCACGCAGCTGCAGGACGCGGTGCCGATGACGCTGGGGCAGGAGTTCGCCGCCTTCGGCCACACCATCGCCGAAGACATCGACCGGCTGGGCGAGGCGCAGGCGCTGATTCGTGAGATCAACATGGGCGCCACCGCCATCGGCACGCGCCTCAACGCCCCGGCCGGCTATCCGGAGGCGGTGCGGGTCCACCTGAGCGCGGTCACCGGATTGCCGCTGATCACCGCGCCGGACCTGGTGGAGGCAACGTCAGATACCGGCGCTTTCGTGCAACTCTCAGGCGTTCTCAAGCGGTGCGCGGTGAAGCTCAGCAAGGTGTGCAACGACCTGCGGCTGCTGTCGTCGGGCCCGCGCGCCGGCCTGGGCGAGATCAACCTGCCGCCGATGCAGCCCGGCTCGAGCATCATGCCCGGCAAGGTCAATCCCGTCATTCCCGAGGCCGTCAACCAAGTCTGCTACGACGTGGTCGGCGGCGACGTGACGGTGACGATGGCCGCCGAGGGCGGGCAGCTGCAGCTCAATGTGTTTGAGCCCATCATCGCGTATCGCCTGCTGCACAACATCCGCACGCTGACCGCAGCCGTCCGGATGCTCCGGACCAAGTGCATCGAGGGGATCACCGCAAACCCCGACCGCCTGCGCGACTTCGTGCAGCGGTCTGTCGGGATTGTCACGGCGCTGGTGCCGGTGATCGGCTACGAAGCATGCACCGCGGTCGCGAAAGAAGCGTTGGAGAGCGGCCGAGGCGTGTACGAACTGGTCCTCGAGCGCGGCCTCCTCACACGGGAGCAGCTGGACGAGGCGCTGGATCCGAAACGCATGGTTTAACGGCAGAGAAACAACAGAGAAACAACAGAGAAACAACAGAGAGACAACAGACGCTGGCCGGTCGTGCGAGCCCGTTGGCAGCCCACGGAAGCGGAGCTGTGCTAGATTGAGTACAGCTCCGCCGCTCGCAGTGCCTGTTGTTTCTCTGTTGTTTCTCTGTTGTTTCTCTGTTGTCTCTCTGCCCCTATTATGGCATCGACAAAACTAGACGGCGCCGGCGCACAGAAGATGAAGACGCTTGAAGAAGCGCTCATGGCCATGTCGCAGATCCACAGCATGGTCGAGCGCACCGCCATGGAGATGAAGAACGGCAAGCCCATGGGCGTCTTTCCGATGCAGCTCAAGCGCATCGCCATGCCGCTGGTGGGTCAGCTGAAGGGGCAGTTCGGGATGATCGCCGACCAAGTCTCGGCGATGCTCCTCATCGGCGGACGCGGCGGCGGGGACCAGGTCAAGTTGCGCGGCTATCGGGAAGCGGTCGCCAACATCCGCCAGCTTATCGACTTTGCCCAGAAGAAGGTGAAGATCGAGCACGCCGAGGAGATCAAACTCGCCCCGGAGTAACCGGATCCGGCTCGCCGCCGTCCGCACGGGGCGCGTGGCGGGCCTCTTTGCTCTGTGGGTATTTCCCCCACAACCGCGTGCTTGAATCCCCTGCCGGAAGCCGCTAACTTCCGGCGGTTTTTCCTGTACTCCGATGTCCGATTATACCGGGCATCCGGTCCTCACCCCCCCAACATCACCGCTGATGCCCAAGCTGCATCTGCGCCGGTTTGCCCCGGCGGCCGCACTCGTTGTTGCCCTGCTGGTGCTCGCTGCGTGCGGTGGAGAGTATCCGAACTCCACCTTCAGCAAGCACACCGAGCTCAACGAAGGGGCGGTCTTTATCTGGGATCGCATGATGCTCCTCGGCACGATCGTCTTCGTGATCGTCGAGGCGCTCCTGATCTACACGATCTGGAAGTTCCGCCGCCGTGAGGGCGGGCCGGCGCCGCGCCAGATCCACGGCAACGCGGCGCTCGAGATCACTTGGACGGCGATTCCCGCCCTGATCCTGGTCTTCATCGCGGTGCCGACGGTTCGGACGATCTTCGAGAACCAGCGCAAGGCGCCCGCCGAGGCGCTGCAGGTCGAGGTGATCGGGCACCAGTGGTGGTGGGAGTTCCGCTATCCGCAGTACGGGATCACGACCGCCAACGAGCTGTACCTGCCCATCGGCAAGACGGTCAACTTCTCGCTGCGCACCAAGGACGTGCTGCACTCGTTCTGGATTCCGCAGCTGGGCGGCAAGCGCGACCTGATCTCGAACAAGGTGAACCACATCTGGTTCACGCCGAACGCCGCGATGGAGCCCTCGGCCCTCAACGGCGCCTGCGTCGAGTACTGCGGCACGAGCCACGCGAACATGCGCTTCCGCACCTTTACGGTGACGCCGGCCGAGTTCGAGCAGTGGGCCGCGCACCAGAAGACGGTGGCGATCGGTTCCCCGGCCGCGATCGCGGCGGCGGCAGCCGCGGACTCCGCGGCCAAGGCGGCGGCCAAGTCCCCGGTGGTGAAGACCGCGTCGCTCGTCCCCACCGCTGCCCCTGCACTCCACGCTGCCCCTTCCTCTGCACCCGAGGTTTGGGTGTTCCCCGCCGAGAAGATTGGCCCGCACGCCTGGCCCTCCACGCCGTTGCCCGCGGTCGCGTTCGACGAGTCGGTGCTCGCGGCCGGTGACGCGAAGGCGGGGCGTGAGCTTCTCACAAACCCCGCGAACCTCGGCAAGGCGCCCTGCCTCACCTGCCACGTCATCAAGGGCGAGACCAACTACGCCACGGATGACAACGCTAGGGGGCCGAACCTCACGCATTTCGGCTCGCGCCACACCTTTGGCGCTGGGCTCTTCCGCGCGGACGCCAAGGCGCTCGCGCTGTGGATCAAGAACGCTCCGGCCATGAAGCCCGGCTCGCAGATGCCGTCGTTCGGCGCCGGCGAGTACAACCCGCTGATCAAGGCGCCGGTCCCCGCGGCCGCCGGCCTCGACGACAAGCAGATCGCCGACATCGTCGCGTATCTGCGTTCCCTCAAGTAGCCCCGGAGAACCGTACCCATGGCAACGTCCGCCGCCATCCCGACGAACGCGCACGCCGCGTCGTCGGAGCAGACCGGCCTCTGGAGCTGGCTGACCACCGTCGACCACAAGCGGATCGGCATCCTCTACCTCTACACCGCCCTGTTCTACTTCCTCGTGGGCGGCCTCGAGGCCGTGCTCATCCGCACCCAGCTGGCCAAGCCGAACCTCAGCGTCGTCTCGGCCGACTTCTACAACCAGCTCTTCACGATGCACGGCACCACGATGGTCTTCCTCGTCGTGATGCCGCTGTCGGCCGCCTTCTTCAACTACCTCATCCCGCTGCAGATCGGCGCGCGCGACGTCGCCTTCCCGCGCCTCAACGCCTTCTCGTACTGGGTGTACGCGCTCGGCGGCCTGTTCATTACGCTGCCCATCTTCTGGGGGCTCGCCCCCGACGGCGGGTGGTTCGGATACGCCCCGCTCTCCGGCCCAACGTACGGCGGCGGCTTCAACATGGACTTCTGGGTGCTCGGCCTGCAGATCCTCGGCATCTCGTCGCTGGCCGCCGCCTTCAACTTCATCACCACGATCATCAACATGCGCGCACCGGGCATGACGCTCATGCGCATGCCGATGTTCACGTGGATGTCGTTCGTGGTGCAGTTCCTGGTCATCCTCGCCTTTCCGGTGATCACGGCGGCGCTGTTCTTCCTGCAGTTCGACCGCTTCTTCGGAACGCACTTCTTCGAAGTGGCCGCCGGTGGCGACCCGCTGCTCTGGCAGCACCTGTTCTGGGTGTTCGGCCACCCCGAGGTGTACATCCTGATCCTCCCGGCGTTCGGCCTCGTGTCGGAGGTCCTCCCCACGCACAGCCGCAAGCCGCTCTTCGGCTACAACGTGATGGCCTACTCCGGCATCATGATCGGCTTCCTCGGCTTCGGCGTGTGGGCGCACCACATGTTCTCCGTCGGCATGGGTCCGGTGGCCGACTCGATCTTCTCGGTGGCGACGATGCTCATCGGCATCCCGACCGGCGTGAAGATCTTCAACTGGATCGCGACGATGTACGGCGGCTCGCTCCGCTTCCCGGTGGCGATGAAGTTCGCCATCGGCCTCATCGCGATGTTCACGATCGGCGGCATCTCCGGCGTGATGCACTCGTCGCCGCCGTCCGACCTGCAGCAGACCGACACGTACTTCATCGTCGCACACTTCCATTACGTGCTGTTTGGCGGCGCGATCATGGGGATCTTCGCGGGCATCTACCACTACTTCCCGAAGATCACCGGCCGCTTCATGAGCGAGAAGCTCGGCGAGTGGCATTTCTGGCTGAACTTCATCGGCCTGAACCTGACCTTCTTCCCGATGCACTACAGCGGCATGCTCGGCATGCCCCGCCGCATCTACACGTACGACGCCGGACAGGGGTGGGACCTGTTCAACCTGATGTCCACCTCGGGAACGTACCTCCTGCTCGTGTCGGGCCTGATCTTCGCGTACAACTTCTTCTCCAGCCGAAAGAACGGCGCCCCGGCGGGCAACGACCCGTGGGGCGCGCCGACGCTTGAGTGGTCCATTCCGTCGCCGCCGCCGGAGTACAACTTCGCGCAGATCCCCGAGGTGACATCGCGCTATCCGATGTGGGACCTCAAGGCGCCGGACCGCACCGCGGGCATCGCGCACTCGCACGCGGACGCCGGGGTGATCGCCGAGGCGCATGCGGTCCCGGTGCACGAGGAGACCGAGCGGCGCACGGCCAAGGAGCTCGGCATCCCGATACCCTTCCCGACCATCAAGCCGCTGCTGGTCGCGCTCGGTATCGTCGTCTTGTTCAGCGGCCTCATCGTCCTGCACGCCGGCAACTTCCCGCTGGCGATGGCGACGATGCTGGGTGGCGGCGCGTTCATGGTGGGCTCGCTCTACGCGTGGCTCACGAGCCCCCTCGAGTAACCGGAGACCAACACCGTGGCCACTGCTACCGCCGCCGGCGCCCACGAGGCGCACGAGCACACCCACTACACGACGACCGGCCTAAACCACCGGAAGATCGCCATGTGGGCCTTCATCGGGTCGGAGTGCATGCTCTTCGGCTCGCTCATCACCACCTACCTCGTCTACAAGGGCCGGTCCGTCGTCGGGCCGTTCCCGCACCAGCCTTGGACCGACCCCGTCTCCGGCAAGGTCTTCCCGGCGATTCTCGACATCCCGGTGACGTCGGCCTCGACGTTCGTGCTGCTGATGTCGTCGCTGTTCATGGTGCTCGCCCTGGCCGCCGTCGAGAACAAGGGGAAGCCCGGCTACGAGGGGCTCCTCGGGTCGTCGAAGTTCTGGCTCGCCTCCACGGCGGCTGCCGGCGTGATCTTCCTCGTGTTCCAGGCGTATGAGTTCACGTCGTTCGTGCACCTCGGCCTGACGATCAAGACCAACCTGTTCGGCTCGTCGTTCTACACGCTCACCGGCTTCCACGGCGCGCACGTGGCCGTCGGCGTGCTCTGGCTGATGACGATGCTGTTCATCGATATCAAGCGCGGGCTCACGCCCAAGGACGCGATCAACGTCGACATCATGGCGCTGTACTGGCACTTCGTCGACGTCGTCTGGATCGCGATCTTCACCCTCGTGTACCTCATCCAGTAAGGACGGCCCCCATGTCCACCGATCGCGCGCACGCCGACCACGCCCACGAGCATCCGACGTGGAAGCAGTACAAGTGGGTCGCCCTCTGGCTGTTCGTCATCACCGTCCTCGAAGTTTGGGCGTACTACATTCCCGCCTTCGTGGCCAGCAAGGCCTTTGTGCCGTCGCTGCTCATCATGTCGGCAGCCAAGTTCGTCATCGTGGTGATGTTCTACATGCACCTCAAGTACGACCATCACCTGTTCCGGAAGCTCTTCACCGGGCCGCTGATCATCGCGGGGTGCACGCTGGTGGCGTTCCTGTTCCTGTTCGCGAAGGTGTAGTTCTGCAAAGACAGCGCGGGCGCCCTGCAAAGGGCGCCCGCGCTGTTTTTGTGGGGTGCAGGGAAACGGGCACAGTGGGGTGCAGGGGAACGGACACAGTGGGGTGCAGGGAAACGGGCACAGTGGGGTGCACGGGCACGGGTGTCCGGGTCGCTGACGCGCCTCAGCCGGTTTCGAACGGTGGCCCTCCCTGACGCTGGACGGACTTGAGCATGCCAACCAGCAACCGCCGTTCCTGCGCCAAGAAGGCCATTCGTTGCGTGAGTGCCTGTGAGTCGAGGCACCAGGCAACTGACCGGTACCAGAGCGTCGCTTCGCGCGTCGATCCGAGCGCGTACCCATAAAACCGCGACCGATCAGCGGCCGAGCGTCGGCTGTACCCTTCCGCGATGTTGGCCCCAATCGAAGCGACGGCACGGGCAAGCTGGCCTATGGTCTTCGGGTCGACGTGTGCTGCGAGCAGGACGCCGTCAGACTGCACCTGATCTACCAGACATCGCGCGACGCGATAGGAGAGCAACTGCCATATCGGGTCGGCGGTCTCGTCCGGACCGACGCCAGATGCCCACGCATCCAGGGCCTGAGTGACAAGGGGATCCATACGCGCAGGATGTGCGCAAGCGCGGCTGGGGCTGTCACCGTCTCATCGCACCTCCTCCCGTTTCCTTGCACCCCACCGTGCCCGTTTCCCTGCACCCCACCGTGCCCGTTCCCCTGCACCCCACTGTGCCCGTTCCCCTGCACCCCACCGTGCCCGTTCCCTTGCCCCCCAATTGCCCCCTCTCCACATTGGGTTGTCCATCCGGGAGGAGCCCGTGAAACAGAGCGAACGCCTCGTCAGCCTCGATGTCTTCCGCGGCCTGACCGTCGCCGGCATGCTCCTGGTCAACAACCCGGGCGCTTGGAGCGCCATCTACCCACCGCTCGGGCACGCGGCTTGGCACGGATGGACGCCCACCGACCTCATCTTCCCGTTCTTCCTCTTCATCGTCGGCGTCACCACCCACCTGTCGCTGTCGGCGCGCCGAGCCAAGGGCGACAGCGACGCGATGCTCCGGAAGCAGATCGTCCGCCGCGGCATCCTCATCGTGCTCATCGGCTGGGGCATGGCCGCCTTCCCCTTCTATCCGATCGAGCGCTTCACCGAGCTCCGCCTCCCTGGCGTCCTCCCGCGCATCGGCGTCGTCTACCTCGTCGCCGGCCTGCTCACCCTGAACGCCTCGGTCAAGCAGGTCGTCCTCACTCTCGTCGGCGTGCTGTACGGCTACTGGTTCGCGATGACCCTGCTTCCGGTCCCCGGCGGCTGCTCCCTCGGGGCGTTGTGCCTCGACGACCCGTCCCGCACGCTGGCGGGGTGGGTGGATCGCGCGCTGCTCGAAGGGCACCTCTGGAAGTCCTCCAAGACCTGGGATCCCGAGGGGCCGCTGTCCACCATTCCCGCCGTCGGCACGGCCCTTATGGGCGTGCTCTGCGGCCGCTGGATCGCCCAGAAGGAGCGCCCGCTCCTGGAGCGGCTGACGGCAATGTTCGCCGTCGGCGCCCTCTTGATGGTGCTGGGCCTGATGTGGAACTGGTCTTTCCCGATCAACAAGGGACTCTGGACCAGCTCCTACGTCGTCTTTACCGCGGGGATGGCCGCGGTCTCCATCGCCACCATCACGTGGATCATCGACGTCCAGCGTGTTACGTGGTGGACCCGTCCACTCGTCATATATGGTGTCAACCCGCTCGTGGCCTTCGCCGGATCCGGGTTGATGGCCCGCATCATCTACTCGCTGTGGAAGATCGAGGTCGACGGCAAGCCCATCGCCGTTCAGGCTCTGGTGTACAAGAATCTGTTCGCCTCGTGGCTTGAACCTCACAACGCCTCGCTGGCCTTCGCTGTCTGCTTCGTGCTGTTCTGGTATGCCATCCTGGCGGAACTCCACCGCCGCAACTTGATCCTGAAGGTCTGAGACGCGAGGCGGCCGCCTTGCGGACCGCCTTCCCAGCGTCGAGAGCCCTCCCCCTGATGCCCTTCGTGATCCGCCACCGTGGTGTTCGCCAGTGGTGTGCCGCCGCGCTCGCGCTGGCGGTCGCCGCGCCGCTCTTGCCTGCCCAAGCCCGTCCTGCCGTCGCCTCCGTGCGCGCGGCGACGGAGAAACCCGGGACGAACAAGCGGCGTACGGCGACCACGCGCCGCACCGCGGCGAAACCCTCGGCTACCAAGGTGCGCACGGCGGCGAAGAAGCGCGTGCCGACCCCGGCGCCCCTGTCGTACACGGCGCCGCGCGGCGGGTCTCAGCTCGTGATTGACCTCGACGGCATTCTCGACCGCGCGTCCCGCAGCGGCGCGTGGGGCGTGGCGGTCGTGTCGCTGGACCACGGCGACACCCTGTTCACGCGGAACGCTGATCGCCAGCTCCTCCCGGCCAGCACGATGAAACTCTACACGGCGGCCGTCGCCCTTGATCGCTTCGGCCCCGACTATCGCTTCGTCACCGAGGTGCTGCGCGAGGGCGCGCTGGGCACCGACGGCACGCTCCGCGGACATCTCGTGCTTCGCGGTGCCGGCGACCCTTCCTTCAGCCGTCGCTACACAGATGACGCCTCTGGCGAGACGCCAATGGCGGCCATCGCCCGGCTCGTCGCCGAGGCCGGCGTGCGCCGCGTGAGCGGCGACATTGTGGGCGACGCATCAGCCTTTGAAGACCGCGCGGTCCCCGAAGGGTGGCGCACGCGCTATCTCGGCGCCTCCTACGCGGCCCGCGTCTCGGCGCTCTCGTACAACGAGAACTTGCTGCGAGTGACGGTGAAGCCGGCCGGCAAGTCGGCGGCCATCACCTTCGAGCCGGCGCTGTCCGGGATTCCGGTGGTCAACAGCGTGAAGCTGGTCGCGGGACGGGGCGGCCGGATCTCCGTGGTGCAGCGCGAGAGTGGCCTCGAGGTCCGCGGAACCGTCGGCCGGCAGGGCACCGGGCGCAGCGTACAGGTGGTCGCCGAGCATCCCGCGCTGATCACCACCGCCGCATTCCGCGCAGCGCTCGAGGCGCGCGGCATCGACGTTGGAGGCGGTGCGCGCCTCGCCAAGGCGGCTTCCGGCGCTCCACGCGTCGCCGCTCTCCCCTCGGTGCCGCTTGGCAAGCTGATCCAGACGATGAACGGCGAGTCGAACAATCACTTCGCCGAACTGGTCTTCCGCAACGCTGCGCGCAGTGTGGGGGTGGTGGGCTCCGCCGAGAACGCGAATATCCTGCTGCGCCGTTTCCTTTGGGAGAAGGCGCGGGTGCAGCCCACGGACGTCTACGCCGCCGATGGGAGCGGCCTGTCGACGGCCGACCGCGTGACCCCCCGGTCGATGGTCGCCCTGCTCGACTACGCCGCGCGGGCGCCATGGCGCGATGCCCTGGAGGAATCGCTGCCGTTGGCCGGTCGCACTGAGACGCTTCGCCGTCGGATGCGCGCCACACCGGCGATGGGAAACCTGCGCGGCAAGACCGGCACCACCAACGACGTCGCGTCGCTGGGCGGCTACGTCACGTCCCGCGACGGTGAGCGCCTGGCCTACGCCTTCATCTACAATGGCCAGGACCGCTGGCGTGCCCGGGAGGCGATGGACGCGATGGGGGCGACGCTGGCGAGCTACCAGCGATAAAGGACCTGGACCGAGGATCACGACGTAGGATCGCGAACTCGGAACACGAACAGCGATTGGGCCCCGGCGCCAGCTCTGGCACCGGGGCCCAATCGCTGATCCCAGTCCTCAATCGCAATCCTAGATCGGAATCCTCGGTCCAAATCCCAGATCAGTACTCCAGATCGTAGATATCCACGATCAGCCTCGTCCGCGTGTCGATCACCAGCACCGTGCTTCCGTAGATGCGCCGCTCGAGGTACCACGGCAGCTCGCCAAGTGCCAGCTCGAGTTCGTAGGGCAGCACCGCGAGTTGGCCGTACACCGCCAGCGAGAGGAACAGGCCCGGACGGAAGACGTACCGGATGCCACCGTAGCTCGGTCCGTAGAAGCCATATGCCGTCAGCCGCGCCGGGGGCAGCGCGCGGAACCACGTCCTGATGGTCACGTAGTCGCGATGCCGGAAGTCGCGGTCCCCGTAGCGATAGCGCACCGGCGGCGCGTAGCGCACGGGCGGCGGCACGACGCGCACGGTGCGTCGGTCGTACCGGTCAACGATCACCGGCGGACGCACGGCGATGCGCGGCTCGTCCCGGCGGTCCACACGGCCGCGCGTCCAGTTCGGATCACCGCCGCGCGGGCTGTTGCGCGGGTCACCGCGTGGATCGCGACGCGGATCGCCGCCGCGCGGCTCAATCCGCCCGCCGCCACCCGGCGGGATGACGCGCCCAACGTCACCACCTCGCGGACGCTCGACGCGGCCCTGATCGCCGCGATCGCCGCCGCGTTGCGCGCGACCGTCGTCGCGCCGGTCCCCGCCACGCTCGCCACGTGGGTCCTGCCGTCCATTGCGCGCCTCGCCGCCACGCTCCGTCCGTGAACGCTCGACGCCGTATCGGCTGGGCTGCGCCATCGCGGGAACGCTCAGCAAGAGCGCCCCGATCGCCAAGGCCGTACGCCTGACACCCATGGTTCCTCCGAGAGGGTTCTGAGCCCAATACCCGCCGAAGACGAACTGGATCCGAGGGGGCACGGGAACAGGCACAGTGGAGTGCACGGTACAAGGAACATCCATCACGTTCATGGGTTTCAGCGCGCACGAAAAGAAAGCGGGCGGAGCCGCATGGCCCCGCCCGCCTGGCCGCCACACGATGTTCCGCTAGGACGCCGACTCCGCGATGTGAATCCCGCGCTTCGCCAGCTCCGCCACATACGATTCGCCAGGCATGCATTCGTCGGACGTGTGCACACCGGCCGCCGCCACCTGGCCGCGCGCCTGCATGAGCCCGGTGATCGCCAGCGAAAAGCCGGTGGTGCGTTCCATCGACGTGATGTGCGTCTTCTCGTCGAAGCGGTCCACCATCTCGAACGTGTGCGTGATCGGCTGCCCTCCCTTCACGCCGCTCACGATCACGCGCATCGCCACCAGGTCGCGTCCGTCGGGCTTGTTGAGGCGAGGAGCCATACACGCAATGGCTACGTCGCGCGGCACGACTGGCGTGCCCTTCACGTTGATCGGGCCGAGGTCGAGCAGGCCGAGCTCGCGAATCGCCTCCATGATGTGCGCGTGCCCGGGGTAGCGCAGCGTCTTGTATTCCATCGTCGGGATCTTCCCCTCGTAGCGGAAGCCGATGGTCGAGAGGCCGCCTGCCGTGTGGAACGCCTCCAGCTCGCCGAGGCCGTCGAAGTGCACCGGCTCGCGCTCGGAGAGCGCCTTCACCTGATGGCGTTTCCCGTCGCGAATCACCCACGAGAGCGTCGTGTAGTAGTCGAGCACGCCCTCGAGTGAGTACACCACCTGGTAGTTCAGCGGTGGCTCAGGCTTCTGCGGCAGTCCGCCCACGAAGATCTTCACCGTCGAGACGGTGTCGCAGCGCGAAATCCCCAGTTGGGCGAGGATGTTCACCATCCCCGGGGCGAGCCCGCAGTCGGGGGTCACCGTCACCCCGGCGGCCTTCGCCCTGCCGTCGAGCGTCTTCTGCTGGAAGACGATTTCGGTGTTGCCGCCCAGGTCGCTGAAATGCGCACCCGCGGCGATCGCCGCCTCGGTCATCGGCATGTTGAAGTAATACGGCACGGCGCACATCACCGCCTTCACCCCCTGCATCGCGCGCAGCGTCGCGTCGCGATCGGTGACGTCAAGCGTCATCGGCTTCAGTTTCCCGCCGACGAAGGGCGCGAGAAACTTGGGCAGATGGTCCACGGCCTTGTCGGCGAGCAGGACTTCGGTGACATCCGGCTGATGCAGCAGGTCGTAGGCGCACGCGGACCCCTGAAGGCCGGCGCCAAGCACGAGCAGTCTCATGGAAATGAAAGCAGAAGTGGCTGAACGACCGATACAGGCGATCGGGGGGGCGCGAATCCTCGAAATCTACCTCGCGGCCGACGGCGGCGTGCGCCGGCGTCTCCGGGGCGCGCCATGCGTGGCGGAGAGCGTCGCCTATTGCCTACTGGGCGGGGTGCACCCAGATCACGCCGCGACGGAGGTCCACCGTCCACGGACGTCCCCGCAGTGCGGCACGCGCCGCAGGCGATCCGATGGGGACGGCGGGTGCATCCGCGCGCAGCGCCAGCCGGACGCCCGGAAAACCCAGCACGAAGGGGATGCCCTCGGCGTCCGCCCGCGCGTCGACCTTTCCGTCCCGGCGCAGTGTGACCGTCGCCGCGCGCGCATTCACTGTTGCTCCGAGTCGAGCAAGGACATCGAAGCCCAGGCGCGCCCGTCCGGCGCCCAGTCGGGCCTCAACGCGCATCGGCACGTCGTGCAGCGTGAGGTCGGCCAACCCGACCGCGCGAATGACGCCGACCGCGCCGCGCGCATCGACGCCGAGCACCTCGACGACACCCGCGCCGCGGCCGAGACCCGGAAGGACAATCCCAGTCTCCTCCGAATCCACGTCACCCCAGAGCGTGTCCGTGCCAACAACGAACGCGACACGGCCGAGGGCGCCGAGTTCGAGCGGGGCGAACGACACCGTCGCGCGGTCGGCGCCGGTCACAGACGCTTCCCGTCCCGCCAACGCGTTCGCCCGGGCCCGCTCCACCTCACTGAGCGGCGACGCCGGCAGCGCGGCGAGCGAGGCCCAGTCGCGGAGCCACTCGTAGATCGGCGCAAGCCGGGCGGCGATCACCCGGGGACTGCCGCCGAAGAGGCGCGCTTCCTCCAGTAGTACCGCACCAGACCGCAGTTGGCCGCGCGACGCCAACCACGCCCCGAGCGCGGCGCGCGCGGCGGCATCGCGCGGCGCGCGCCGGACGGCGTCGTAGAGCCGGCGTTCGGTGGCGTCGATCCCCGCCGCCGGCGAGGGGCCCCCCACGCGAGTCTCCTGCGCGCGCAACGGCATCCCCGCGAGGACGCCGAGGAGAAGCGCCGCCGCGAGTCCGTGCCTTCGAACTCGGCGCCGGCTCATTTCGCGCGGCACGTCGCCAACAGCCGGTGATCCGGCGCGCAGCGCACCGCAACCGGTGCGGCATCGAAGGGATGATCGAGCAGGATCGCCTGGCTGGCCCGCGCGTCCAGTCGAATACTCGCGCGCAGTCGCTCTCCGCGCGCCGTCTCCACCTCGATCGGGAGCAGCAGCTCATACGCGCCGAACCGCTCGCCCTGCTCGACCAAGAGCGTGGCGCGCTTCGTCGCCGCATCCCACGCCCACTCGGTGCGCAGCTCCGCCCATCCCGGCTTCCGCAGCCACTGGTCGAAGAACCACCCCAGCGACCGACCTGACGCTCCCTCCATCGCGCGCCGCAGGTCGTCGGTCATCGCCGTGCCGTGACGGTGCGCGGTGACGTATCGCCGAATCCCGCGCAGGAACGCGCTATCGCCGAGCTCCTCGCGCAGCATCGCCAGCACCAACCCGCCCTTGGAGTACGAATTCTCGTTGAGCAGGCGGTTTGGATCGGCCTCGACGCTGTCGATCACCGCGCGACGTGTAACAACGTCGGCTTTCAGTACCGCCTCGCGCATCTGGGCCAGTTCGCGCGCGTACGCCGAATCGCCCCGGGCGTGCTGCGTCCACAGCGCGGCGAAGAACGTCGCGAAGCCCTCGCTCAGCCACAGGTGGGCCCATTCACGTTCGGTGACGGCGTTGCCGAACCACTGGTGCGCCGTCTCGTGCGCAATGAGCCCCTCGTCGATGCCGCCCGTACGCCGGAAGCCCTGGTCGAAGTAGAAGATCGCCGACGGGTTCTCCATCCCGCCGTAGCGCGTGCGCGACTGGACGTGCCCGAGCTTCTCGTAGGGATACGCGCCGACCAGCTGCGCGAAGAACTCGACAATGCGTCCGGCCTGCGCGAACGCCCCAGGCAGCCAGCGCGTCTGTTCCGGCGCGGTCCAGACGGCCTGTGGCACGCACCCGCCGTCCTCGGCGAAGCCGCACGCCGTCTCGCCGAGCCCGAACTTCGTCAGCGGTCCGGCGGCGATCACCATGCCGTACGTGGGAATCGGTCGCTCGGTGCGCCAGGTGGTGGTCACGCGCCCGTCCGCGGTGTCCTGCGTGCCCACGAGGGCGCCGTTCGCGACCACGCTCCAGCCGGCCGGCGCCGTGACGACGAAGGAGACCCACGCCTTGCGCGACGGATGATCCTGCGTGGGCAGCCAGAAGCGCGCGCGATTCGGGAAGTTGTCGCCGAACGCGGACCAGCGCCCGGCCGTGTCGGCGCTGATGATCAGTCCGTCCCTCGGCGCCCCCGAGTAGGCGACGTGGACGCAGCGCGCCTCGCGCGCCGCCGCGACGATGGCGATGCGCAGGACGTGGTCGCGATGCACCCACGGTGCCGGGACGCGATCGTCACCGCACCCCGTCCAGGCGCCAGCCACCCGCATCGTCGCATGCAGGTCGAGACGCACGGTATCGACAGCGAGCGGCGCATCAAAGCGCACGCGCGCGGTGCCGACGATGTGCGGCAAAGACGCTGAGAGATCAAGCGCGAACAGGTAGCTTTCGACCGCCGGTTGCGACGGAGGCGGCGGCGCCGAGGAGAGCGGTTGCTGCGCCGCGAGCGGGGCGGCGAGCATGAGCAGCGGGCGCCACGTGAGGCGGCGCGCCCGCGCGAACGCGCCCGCGCACACACCCGCCAGTAGCGACGGCGCGGCGCGGCCGATGCTCATCGTCCGAACAGCTTCCCCATCACCCCGCCGCCGCCGCCCGCCGCGGCCGCCAGTTCGTTGGCGAACTCCACCGTGGTCGGGTACCGGTCGTCGGCGTTCCGCGCCATCCCCTTGTTGAGCACCTTCTCCACCCCTTCGGGAATGTCGGCACGCCGCGAGCGAATGGAGATGGGGTCGTTGCGCAGGCGCGCGATCATCATCTCCTGCTGGTTGCGCCCCTCGAACGGCAGCTTGCCCGTCAGCATCTCGTACGTCATCAGCGTCAGCGAGTACACGTCCGTGCGCGGGTCCAGCGGCTTGCCGCGCAGCTGCTCCGGGCTCATGAACTCGGGGGTGCCGAGGATGATGCCGGTCGCCGTCAGCTTCTCGAGCTCGGCCCCCGCGCGCCGCTCCTTGGCCAGCCCGAAGTCCATCACGACCGCCTTCTCCGTGCCATCCGGATTCCTGGTGACCATGATGTTCTCGGGCTTCAGGTCGCGGTGGATGATCTTCAGCTCATGCGCCACCTGCAGTCCCGCGGCGATCTGCTGAACGAAGGGCACCGCCTCGGCGAGCGGCAGCGGCCCGCGACGATTGTTGCGGTCGCTGAGGATCTCGCCCTGCACGAAGGGCATCACCACGTAGACGATGCCGTCCTCCGTCTCACCCAGCCGCACGATGTGGCAGACGTTCGGGTGCTCCAGCCGCATGCCGAGCGCCGCCTCGCGGCGGAGGCGGGCCATCGCGTTGTTGTCCTTCACGAGCGTCGGCGACAGCACCTTGATGGCGAACTGTTCCTTGGTCGCGATGTCCTCGCCAAGGTAGACGTACGACATCCCGCCTTCGCCGAGCTTCTTGACGATGGTGTAGCGCCCCTCGAGCACCTGGCCGGCGAGGGCCGCGGGATTGAACTGCTTGGCGACACCCACCGGCGGCGTCATCGCGCGCGGCGTGGTGTTCGACGCGCCCGCCCCGTCAACGGGCGACGGCGGCGGCGGCGCGGCGACCGCTTGCAGCCGCGTGCCGTCTTTCGTGCAGAACTTGGCGTCGTCGGCATACTGGGTGCCGCAGGCGGGACAGCGCATGCTCATAGACAGACCCGGTTGCGCCCGTCCGCCTTGGCGCGGTACAGCGCCTCGTCGGCCCGGGCAAAGAGATCATCCACGGTGCTCACCGTCGCCGACGGGTACGACGCGACGCCGACGCTCGCCGTCACCCGCAGGGACTCCACCATCGACGCGGCAAAGGGCGTCGCCGCCACGTGCTCCCGGATGCGCTCGGCGAATGTCGTCGCGCCCACCAGCGAGGTCTCGGGGAGCACCACGACGAACTCCTCGCCACCGTAGCGGGCCACGACGTCCACGCTGCGGATCTCGTTCTGGAGCATCGTCGCCACCTCGCGCAACACCTCGTCGCCGACGAGGTGGCCATAGGTGTCGTTCACCTTCTTGAAGTGGTCGAGATCCACCATGAGGAGCGTGAGCACCGAGTCATAGCGCCGCGCGCGCTCGAGTTCCGACGCCAGCCGCACGGTCAGCGCGCGGCGGTTGAGGACCTGCGTCAGCGGATCGGTGTGCGCGAGCACCTCGAGGCGCGCGTTGTCGGCCTTCGTCGTCTCGATCACCTTCGCGCGGTGGATGGCGGCCACCGCCGCCTTGATCACCGAGTCGGCGAACTCCACGTCCTCGTTGGTGAGCGGCGGCTCGTCGACCATCCGCCGCAGGAAGAAGACGCCGGCCTGCACCTTGCCCAGCGTGAACGGCAGCGCGATGACGCTGCGAATGGGCACCTGCGTGCCGTTGCTGGCCCACTCCTGCCGCAGATCCTCGTAGAGCGGGCTGGTGTGCAGGTCCTCGACGAGCACCGGGTGGCCATGCTCCAGCGCGGCGCGGATCTCGGGATAGCGTTCGAGGTTGATCTCGAAGTTGCGGAGGCTGGGGTCGTCGAACGCGGTGGCCACGACGCCGAACTGATCGCCCGGCCGGGCGAGGATCACCGAGCAGCGCGAGAGCGAGAGCGCGCGCGCCACGCGCCGCGCAAGGATGTGATAGATCTCGTCCGACGACAGGTCGCCGGTCACCTCGTGCAGGATGTCCACCAGCTTGCGGCGGTTCTCCGAGTCCTCCTGCACGCGGTTGACTTCGTCCATCGCCACGCGCAGCGCGTCATGCGCGGCGCGCACCACCGCCGCCTGCCGAAGCTGCAGCTGCACGCGGGCCACGAGCTCGCGCGGCCGAAACGGCTTGCGCATCACGTCCACGGCGCCCAGGCCGAGCACCAGTTCGGTGAGTTCGTCCGGCAGCCGGCTGGCCAGCACGATGACGGCAACGTCGCGCGTGCCGTTGCCCCCCTTCAGCTCCTGCAGAAGCTGGCTGCCCTCGCCGTCCGGCAGCGCCGCGTCGAGCAGCACCAGGTGCGGCTCCCACTCCGCCAGCGCGGTCCGCAGGGCCGCAGCATCCGCGGCCTCGCGCACGGAGCATCCCATGTCGGCCAGGGCGGCGACGGCGGCCTGCCGCACGCCCTCGTCGTCATCCACCACCAGGACGCGAGCGTCACGCATTGGGCAGGAGCTCCTGCAGTCCGTCCCACTCGATGTTGCCGCCGCTCAGGATGCACACCGTCTCGCCCGTCGCCTTCACGAGCCCGGCCTGCAGCGCCGCGACGGTGATGGCGCCACTGGGCTCCGTGACCAGCTTGTGGCGATCCAGCAGGAACCGCATCGCACCGGGGAGCAGCGCGTCCGGGACGGTGACCACCTCGTCGAGCGCCCGCTCAAGGTGCGCGAAGTTTCGGGTGCCGATCTTCACCGCGAGCAAGCCATCGGCCAGCCCGGTGGGGTTGGCCGGGATCGTCACCGGCTCTCCCGCGGCGCGCGCGCGCGTAAGCTTGGGCGACCCCTCGGGCTCCACGCCGATGATGCGGGCGTGGGGGGCAAGCGCCTTGATGGCGATCGCGACGCCGGCCGAGAGCCCGCCACCGCCAACCTGCACGATCACGGTCCCGACGACCGGCAGGTCCTCGACGATCTCGAGCCCCACTGTGCCCTGCCCGGCGATGATCGTCAGGTCATCAAACGGCGGCACAAAGGTGAGTCCTTCCTCCTGCTGCAGCGCCTCCGCCTTGGCGAGGCGTTCCGCCGTGGTGGTGCCGATGTAGAAGCACCGCGCCCCCAGTCGCTCCGCCCCGGCGCGCTTGGCGCGCGGCACGGTGGTGGGCATGACGATCGTCGCGGAGACGCCGAACATCTTGGCGGCCAGCGCCACGGCCTGGCCGTGGTTTCCGCTCGAGCCGGTCACCACCCCCCGTGCCCGTTCCCGTTCCCCGAGCGAAGCGAGATACGTGTAGGCGCCGCGGAACTTGAACGCGCCGCCTCGCTGCAGCTGCTCCGGCTTGAGCCAGACCGGCGCGCCGGCGTGCGCCGACAGGCCCTCCGAACGAAGCAGGGGCGTCCGAACGGCGACGCCGCGCAGCACGGTGGCGGCGCGGCGAACGTCGTCAATGCCGGCGAGCAGCGGCTCGGCGGTCATGACCGGGGGCGCATCGCGTGGTTCCCGTGGCGCGCCTCAGCGCGCCGCGGAATCCCAGCGTCCAATGGCGGAGCCCTTGGCCTGCAGCTCCATCGAGATGAGCGACACCGACGGCGAGCGCGCATCGTCGCGACGGCCGAGGACGAAACGCGCCATCAGCGTCAGCGGCGCATTGAGCACGTCGACCGACCGGGCGGTCGCCCGCGGTACGCGCCACATGTCGGTGCCGTCGTACGACATTCCCGCCTCGGGGCTGCACCAGAAGTACGGCCGGGTGTAGCACGCCACGCTCAGCCGCGCGCCCTCGGACGCCGCAAACGAGCGCGACGTCGGCAGCACGATCGGGTCCACCGAGAACTCCACCACCTCGCGGTCCGGATCGTACTTCGCCGCCTTCACCGGGATCGCCACCAGGTACGTGCGAGTGTTGCGCGCGTAGAACTCGCTCTCGCGCCGCTGGAAGGCGGCGTAGGCCTGGGCCACGCGCGCCTGATACTCCGCCGTGCTCTCGTACGGATCGCGCGCCACATCGGGCATTCTCGCATTCGTCACGTCCAGCGCGCTGCTGACGATCGCGTTCATGCGCTCGGTGAACTGTGCCGGCGTGACCGCCTCGGTGACCCCCGCGTCCGACACGCCTCCCGCAGCACGCGTGGCCGCAAGCGCGGAGCCCGTGGCGGGGGCGCGGGCCGGAATCTCGAGCACGGTCGCCGGGGCCGGAGCCGGCGTCGGCGTGACGCGGCGGGCCGCTGTCCGCCCGCCAGGTGCGGTCTGCGCCGTGGACGGCCTGGTCGCCGCCGCCTGAGGCGCCGCCTGAGGCGCCGCCTGAGCCGCCGCCTGCGGGGCCGCCTGCGGGGCCGCCTGCGGGGCCGCCTGCGGGGCCGCCGGGCGCGTCGGCGCTTGCGCCGCGGGCTGTGTCGGAGCCGGCGCGGCCGCCATCTGGCCGCCGGGCGCCTCCGAGCAGAACGGACGATCCGCCGATCCCCCCGTGCCGGGCTGCGACACCACGATGAAGCACGTCGTCGGCTACAGCTGCGGGTGCGTCGCGTTCGCCGCCCAAGACCGTGTCGACGCATACGCCATGGTGATATTGGCGCCACTCGCCGGCGTGAAGCCCAGTGCGCGAAGGTCGGTGGTGAATGCGCGGTTCTTCTCGTACCAACTGCGCTCGAGGTCGGCGAGTCGCGACAGGTCGGCTCTGACGGCCTCGGCGATGTTCGCCTTGTCGCCACCCTGCGCGCCGGCCGCAACCGTGACGCCGACCAGCGCAACGACGGCAAGGGAGGCGCGGAGGAGAAGTCGCGCCATCAGAGAGAAACTGCTGCCTCGCGTGGGATTCATGTCGCGGGACTCGAGCGCCATATGAACGGATCTCCAACTATAAATGGAGAGGGTGCCGCGGAGAGATGCGCACTGCGCAATGACCGCGACTAATCTGCTCCAGCGCAATGGCTTCCGCAACATCGGCGCACGGGATGTTCCCGCCTGCCGCGAGACGGACCGGGTCCCTGACGGCTACCGTTCGGGGCGGCGCGCCGAGGCCGGGCGGCCAATCGCGTCGCTTTCCCGCAGGATCAAGCGCACGGCCTGCCGTGCGCGCTCGCGAACCGCTTCCAGCCCCTGCTCGCGGGCCAGGTGGGTGACATCGCTGGGCGACATCCCGAGCGTGCGGGTCAGGAGCCGGCGGGCCGCGCGGACATCCGGCAGCGCGGCCATCCGTCCCTTGGCGCGCGCTCCGCCACGTTCCAGCACCCGCGTCACGACGTTGAGCACGCGTGCCACGTCCACCAGCCGCGAGGGAGACACCCCGACTTTCGACAGTTCGCGGTGCAGCGCGAAGCGCGACCCTTCCGGTGTCTTCGCGGCCCAGGCGCCCACCGAGAGATCCCCCGTGTCGCGCAGCAGCAGGTCCTCGAGGAACGGGTGCAGGATCTCGGGCGCGCTTTCGTGCGCCAGGCGCAGTGCCTCGACTTTCTGGCGGCACCGGTCGCGGTCCAGGCTCCAGGCGGCGACCAGCGCATCCACGCGCTCGCAGTCGGTGAGGATGATGTCCTCCACCTGCCCCGACGTGATGAGGGCCCGCCCCAGGTGCCAAGCCGGCTCGCGTGAGGTCGTGACAACGATGATCGGCACCAAGGCATCGCGCAGCGCATGGCGCAGGCGCGCCGGCAGGCGCGCGTCAGCAAAGGGCGGCACTCCATGGATGACGAGCAGGTGGGCGGGCCGGGAGATGCGCTGCAGCAGCTCAGGCTCGCTCGTCACGCACTCCACCTGCGCGTACGGCGCCATGGCGTCGCGCAGCCGCAGCTTCATCGCCACGGAGTCGGACAGGATCACCACGGACCGCGACGACCCGGACATGGGGGGCATACGCTCGCGACGAGGAGGGGCCTGATGCCCGGCACCCTGCATCGCGGCGTGCCGGGGTTCCGGCCGTCGGTGGTGACGGGCCCGAGAACCGGCATATAGTAGACCACTTTGCCATGTCCCGCCAGCGCGCGCGGGCGCCCGCTGCGTCAGGGAACCGGCCGCTCGCTACGCGTCACCGCCCTCGGACAGCTCCATCTGCGCCTCAGGAGTTCCGTCGTCCTCGGCGCCCTCCACGTCCTTGTCCTCCGCCACGAGGCGCGCGATGGCGGCGACGACGTCGCCCATGTCGAGTTTCTTGAGCTGCACGCCCTGGGCCACGCGTCCCGTCTCGCGAATGTCCTTCACCGCGCAGCGCAGGGTCTGCCCGCCGCGAGTGATGAGCATCATCTCATCCTCGGGGAGCACCTCGAGCAGTCCGACGACGTTGCCCGTGCGCTCGGTGCGCTTGACCGTCAGGATGCCCTTGCCGCCGCGTCCCTGCACCCGGTACTCGTCGATGTTCGTCAGCTTCCCGAGTCCCTGCTCGGTGACGACAAGGAGCGAGGCCTCGCGCTTCACGACGACCATGCCGACCACCTGGTCGCCGTCGCCAAGGGCGATGCCCTTCACGCCGGTCGTGTCGCGCCCCATCGCGCGCACGTCCTGCTCGTGGAAGCGGATGCTCAGGCCGTGCCGCGTCACCAGCACCACGTCGTTGGAACCGCTCGTGATCTGCACGTCGATCAGGTGGTCGCCGTTCTCGATCTTGATGGCCTTGATGCCCGTGACGCGCACGTTCGAGTACTCGCTGAGCGCCGTCTTCTTCACCGTGCCGTCGCGCGTGCAGAACAGCAGGAACTCGTCCTCGCTGAACTTCTTCACCTGCACCACGGCCGACACCTGCGTTTCGGCCGACACGTTGATCAGGTTGGGAATCGGCTTCCCCTTCGCGGCCCGGCCGCCTTCGGGGATCTCGTGCACCTTCAGCCAGAAGCACCGCCCATCGTTGGTGAAGACGAGCAGGTAGTCGTGCGTCTTGGCGGTGAAGAAGTGCTCGACGAAGTCGTCCGTCTTGAGCTCGGTCCCCTTGAGCCCCTGCCCGCCGCGCTTCTGCTTGCGGTACGTCGCGATGGACGTGCGCTTGATGTAGCCGGCGTGCGAGATGGTGACGAGCACCTCCTCGTTGGCGATGAGGTCCTCGATGGAGAACTCGCCCTCGTCGGCGATGATCGCCGTGCGCCGGTCGTCGCCGTAGGTCTCGGCCATCGCGCCGAGCTCCTGCTTCATGAGCGCCATGCGCGCCGGCTTGCTCTCGAGCAGCGCGACGAGGACCTTGATGGCGGCGCGCACCTCGGCCAGCTCCTCCTCGAGCTTCTCGCGCTCGAGACCGGTGAGCTTGGCGAGCCGCATGTTGAGGATCGCCTCGGCCTGCTTCTCCGAGAGCTTGAAGCGCTTCTGCAGCTCGGCGCTCGCCGACTCGGGGTCCTCGGCGGCCCGGATGACCTTGATGACCGCGTCGATGTTGTCAACGGCGATCTTGAGCCCCTCGAGGATGTGCTCCCGGTCGCGCGCCTTGTCGAGGTCGAACTGCGTTCGCCGGACGATGACGTCATGGCGGTGGTGGATGTAGTGCAGCAGCGCCTCGCGCATCCCCATCACGCGCGGCACGAGCCGCTTGGTCGCCGGATCGGGGACCAGGGCGAGCATGATCACGCCAAACGTGCTCTGCATCGCCGTGTGCTTGTAGAGCTGGTTGAGCACCACGCGCGGGATCGCATCGCGCTTGAGCTCGATGACCACGCGCAGGCCGTCGCGGTCCGACTCGTCGCGCAGGTCGCTGATGCCATCGAGCTTCTTGTCGCGGACCAGCGAGGCGATGTCCTCGACGAGTCGGGCCTTGTTCACCTGGTACGGCAGCTCGGTGACGACGATCTGCTGCTTGCTGCTGCTCTCCTTCTCCTCGATCACCGCGCGCGCGCGCATCACGATCTTGCCGCGCCCGGTCTCGATGTAGTCCTTGATCCCCTCGCGGCCGTAGATGAAGCCGCCGGTCGGGAAATCCGGCCCCTTGATGTGCTGGCGGATCGCCGCGGCATCCATCTCGGGATGGTCAATGAGCTGGAGCAGCGCCGCGACGGTCTCGCGCAGGTTGTGCGGCGGGATGTTCGTCGCCATGCCCACCGCGATGCCCGCCGACCCGTTGACGATGAGGTTCGGGATCCCCGACGGCAGGACCGTCGGCTCCTCGAGCCGGTCGTCGAAATTCGGGGCGAAGCCGACCGTGTCCTTGTCGATGTCGGCCAGCATTTCCACCGCGATCCGCGTCAGCCGCGCCTCGGTGTAGCGGTACGCCGCCGCCGGGTCGCCGTCCACGGAGCCGAAGTTCCCCTGTCCATCCACCAGCGGATAGCGCAGCGAGAAGTCCTGCACCATGCGCACGAGGGCGTCGTACACGGACTGATCGCCGTGCGGATGGTACTTGCCGAGCACGTCGCCGACGACCGTCGCCGACTTCTTGTAGGCGCGTCCGGGGACCAGCCCGAGTTCGTTCATCGCGTACAGCACGCGCCGATGCACGGGCTTGAGGCCGTCGCGCACATCGGGAAGCGCGCGCGACACGATGACGCTCATCGAGTAGTTGATGAACGATTCCCGGACCTCTTCGTCGATCAGCCGGGGGAGGATCCGCTCGCGGTTGTTCGGTGCGGTCATGCGCCGTCTCAGGGGGGTGGAAAAAGACCAGCGACCAATCCGGAAAATTTACCGAAACGCCACGGGAAAAGCAATAGCGGAATTGGCTTGTAAGTCATTGTTTTTCAATAGTTTAGCGGGCCGCGATTTTGCACTGCAACCGCGAAGGTCGAAGGACGCTAAGCAGTGCCGGTTTTGCGCGGTCGCACGAATGAAAAAGGCGAGCCAAATGGCCCGCCCGTTCAGCCGCCGTTTCCGCCATCCGCCATCTGCCGCCTGCCATCTGCCGTCCACCGTCCACCGTCCACCATCCACCATCCACCGTCCGCAGTACCTACACCCACGTCCTCACAATCGCCAGCAGCCTCCACTCATCGTCCGCGAAGTGCCACAGGTAGGTCGTGCCGCCCGCGCCTTTCTTCAACGCCATCGCCGCCATCTGCTCGGCGGGACGGTTGACGGCCACGACCGCGTAGTCGCCCCACACGACGGTGGCGATCACGTTGGTGTAGGTGAGGACGGAGGTGCTGTCTCCGCGATGCGCGGCGAAGAACTTGTTGCGGATGTCATACAGTCCGTCCGCGCCGAAGCCGATGGTCAGCGGGGCGCGCGGCGGACGCGGCATCGTGAAACCCGTGAGCTTGGGGAGGAGCACGTACTGCGGCTCGGCGGGGACGAACGGTTCACATCGCTTGCTGTCGGGATTCCAGTACTCGCCGGCCAGTCCGGCGGCGATCACGCGGTGCGTGACGGCCCCCGCGGGGACGTCCCAGTTGGGACGCGACATACCGACTTCCCATCCCACCAGGCCGCGCAGCAGCGCATGACCACGCGGGGTGTCGATGGGATCCTCCACGCCCTGCGCGATCACCAACCGCTCAAGGCGCGCGAGCAACGCGGCGGCGTCCGGCCCGGCCGGCGCGCGCGCGGAATCCGGGAAGGTGCGCAGGACGCCCTGGTCGCACTGGGTCGTGTCGAGATGCACGAAGCGCGCGGCGGCGAGGATGGCCACGCGCAGCGAATCGGCCGCGCGTACCGCGGCGAGGCTGTCGTCCGCCGCCGGTCCGGCCAGCGCCAGCGCCAGCGCGAGAGGGGCCAGCACGCGCTACGCTCCCGGCGCCCGTGGCGGCGCGCCCCCCTCGCCGGAGAGCACGTCGGCCTCCTCCGCCTGCACCTCGCGGTCGATTGCGTCCCGCTCCGCCTTGTAGCGCTCGTACCACTCGCGCGTGATCTCCGCGGCCAGCTCGCGGTTGCCAAGCCCGAACGACAGCGCCAGGGCAAGCGCGATCGCGCCGAAGATGATGGCGAACGCTGTCGTGACGATCTCGGTCGCCACGCCGAGCTCCTGCAGCGACATGAAGACGGCGAGCAGGACTACGCCCCCCTTGCCGACCCGCGCCAGCGTCGGTCCGCCGTGCAGCGAGATGGTGCTCGCGCTAATCAGTCCGCCGACGAAATCGCCGAGCACGATGCCGACGATGATGATCACCACCGCGGCGACGACGCTCGGTACGTAGCCAACCAGTTCGCTGAACAGGGAGGCGAGCGACTCGAAGCCGAGCGCGTTGGCGGCAAGCAGCAGCGCGCTGAACATCACCAGCCAGAACAGCAGGTTGGCGATGGCGAGCGTGGGGTTCAGGTGCGCGCCGACACGGTCGAGCGGCACCACGCCACCCTTCTTGAGCACGTCGTTGAGGTGGAGGCGGCGCAGCAGGCGCGCCGCGGCTTTCTGCACGAGCTTGGCCAGCAGATAGCCGGCGAGCAGCACAACGACAGCGCCGAAGAGCGCCGGGATGTAGTCCCAGAACTCAGCGAAGCTGTCGCGCAGTCGATCGAAGAAGTTCACGGCAGGGGACTCGATAAGGGTCCCCGAAATGTACTAGAACGTGAACCGGACGAGGGAATGGGCGCCGGGGGCGCGGGCAGCGGCCAGCGCGAGCGCCTGCGGGTCGACCGTCAGGCGAGCGCTCCTTCGCTGCCCGGCGTCGGGACGCGACCCCATCCAGCGCTCCACCATCCAGACGCCGCCCGCCGCGCCCACCGCGCCAAGCCCGGCCGTCGCCCCGTTGAAGCGGTCGCTGGACCCGACGATCACGGCGACGCCGCCGCCCATGAGCGCGCCCGCCAAGGCGCCAAGTCCGACGAGCCCGGCCTCGCCGCGCGAGTGATCGATGCGGCGCGCGAGCAGCCGGTCGCCCGCAAGTATCCCCATCGTCGCCCCGCCGAGGACGGCCAGCGTCGTTGTCTTGTGCCCCGGATGTCCGTTGGCGACGAAGGCGCCGCCGCCTGCGGCGCCGATGAGCGAAGAAACCCACAGCGTCTGCACGTCGCCGGCCGTCACGTTGTAGCGCGAGTAGGAGCCGTACATCGCGCCGAGCTGCGCGCCGACCACGGCCGCGGCGGCGCCGATCGCCGCGCGCCCCCGATCATCGCTGTAGTCCTCGTCAAAGGCGTACATCGTCGCGACGGAAATGCCGGCCAGTGCCTCCGCGCCGAACACCGACGCCACCGCCGCGCCGGGGGTGAGCCGGCGGCCAAGCGTGAGCGCGCTGGTGGCGCCGAGCATCGAGCCGACGAAGACGCCGGGCGCGTAGTCGTGCGTACCGGAAATCGCATACTGCGTGGCCGCTCCCACCGCCGCGCCGATGATCGGCGCCCGCGTGGCCAGCAGCGCCATGCCCTCGGTGATGTTCACGGTGCGCGAGATCTCGGCAGCCGCGAAGAACGTCCCGCCCGCCATCACCAGATACGCCGCGGCCGCCGCCACAGGGCGGTCAGCGACAGTGACCGCAAACGACGGCGCGTAGAGCACGAGGCCGAGCAGCGTCTGGTCGCGCACGAAGGGCGTCGAGGTGAGGCGCACGACGGCGGCGACGCCGGTGTCGCGCACCGCGCGCGGCGTGGGACGGCGGGCTGGCGGCTCGGGCACGCGGCGGGTTGTCGAGTCGCGGAGGTCGGGGCGCGGTTTGGGAACACCCGGGGGATCCTGCGCGAGGAGGGGAAGCGCAGTCACCGCGATGAGCAAGGGCAGACGAAGCATGTGGATGCGTTTGGAGGGTCGCCCTTAAGACGGCTGTCCCGCCCCGCCCGTTTCGCGAGGAGCGGCGGGGCAGTTCACACGTTCGACCCCCGGGCTCAGTTCCGTGTTCCGCGCTGCACGTCAAAGATGACCGACCGCCGGCAGGAGGGGCACGTGAGCCACTCGCGGCGCCTCGCGTAGCCCAGCCCGAAACTCCCGCCGCCGATGGCGCGCGCATGCAGGGAGACGCCGCACCGTGGGCATTCCGCGGCGCCGTTGGCCGCGAAGGCCTCGCGCACCTGACGTTGCTCCGCGGCACTGAACTGCGCGGACTCCCGTCGCGTGGTCACGACGCGGCGATCTGCAGCACGACCTTTCCGAACTGCACGCCGGACTGCAGACGCTCCAGCGCTTCGCGCCCGCGCTCCAGCGGGAAGGTCGAGTCGACCGGAAGTGGCAGTCTCCCCGCGATGAGTTCGTCCGCGGCGGCGTTGAACTCGGCGTCATTGCCCATCGTGGAGCCCATGATGGTCCACTGGTTCCAGAAGAGCCGGCGCACGTCGGTGCGGAGTTCGTGCCCGGTAGTGCCGCCGCACGTCACCAGCCGTCCGCCGCGGCCCAGCGCGCCGAGCGACTGCTCCCAGGTGGCCGTGCCCACGCTGTCGATGACCACGGTGACGCCGCGTTTGCCCGTGCGCGCGCGCACCTCGCGGCCGACATCGATGCCCGTGTGATTGATCGTCTCGTCGGCGCCCATGGCGCGGGCGCGGGCGAGTTTCTCGTCGGAGCCCGAAGTCACCCACACGCGCGCCCCGCGCGCTTTGGCAAAGCAGAGCGCCGCCTGCGCGACCCCGCCGCCGATGCCCCAGATCAACACGTCGTCGCCGGGCCCCACCGCGGCGCGCGAGACGACCATGCGCCACGCGGTCATCGCGGCCAATCCAAAGGCGGAGGCGGCCGTGTCGGACACCGACGGCGGAATCGTCCGCACGTTGGTCGCCGGAAGCACCAGTTCCTCGGCGAACGTCCCCGGCAGGTGTTCGCCGAGCACGCGGTACTTCACGCACAATGGGTGCTCGCCGCGGTCACAGTACTCGCAACGGCGGCAGGAGAGCCCCGAGTTCACCACGACGCGATCGCCGACGCGCACGTTGGCGACGTCCTCGGCAACCTCGGCCACGATGCCCCATCCGTCCGACCCGATGATCCACGGGGCGCTGATCTGCATACCGGGAAGACCGCGGACGGTCCAGAGGTCGAGGTGGTTGAGAGGGGCGGCCTGCATCCGAAGGCGCACCAGCCCCGGCCCGGCGAGTGCCGGCGACGCGATATCGCGCCGGAACTCCACGTGGTCGACGGAGCCGGTGGCGGGGATGGTGAGGGCGCGCATGGACGACAGACGGTGGACGGTAGACGGTGGACGGTGGACGATGGACGATCACAGACCGCACGCGGCGCGACTCCGCGCGAATTGGTCGAATATATTAGTTTGCAGAGCGAAACCGTCGTCACGCTGCGACGGTCCACCGTCGACCGTCCACCGTCCACCGTCTCCCTCTCGCATGCAGATTCGAGTTCCCCCCCTCGGCGAATCCATCACCGAAGCGACGATCTCGCGCTGGCTGAAGCGCGAAGGCGACGCGGTGAATGTCGGCGACACACTGGTCGAGCTCGAGACGGACAAGATCACCGTCGAGGTGCCGGCGACGAAGGCCGGCGTGATTGGCCGGCGCGCGAAGCTCGAAGGGGACGTGGTCAAGGTGGACGAGGTGCTCGGCGACCTGGACGAGGGCGGAGTCGCCAGTGCCGCGCCCGTCGCGGCCGCCCCGGCGGCGCCTGCTCCGGCGATTGCGCCAGCGATCGCAGCCGCCGCGGACGTGCGCGCGGCGCCGAGTGCCGTGCGACTCGCCGCGGAGACGGATGTCGATTTGCGCACCGTGCCGGGCACCGGGCGCGGCGGCGTTATCAGCAAGCCCGATGTAATCGGCGCGTTGAGTTCGCCGACTCCCGTGCGTTCGATGCCCGCGGTGCCGGCGGTGCCGGCAGCCCCGGCGACGGTAACAGCGCCCGCCCCATCCACCGTCAACCGTCAACCGTCCACCGTCTCGACGGTCGACCGTCCACCCTCCACCGTCTCGACCGTCGACCACCCAGCGTCCACCGTCTCCACCGTCGACCGTCCACCGTCCACCGTCACCTCATCGCCCCGCGAGACTCGCGAGACTCGCGAGAAGATGACGACACGGCGCAAGCGCATCGCCGAGAACCTCCTGCAGGCGCAGCACGCCACCGCGCATCTCACGACGTTCAACGAGATCGACATGAGCGCCCTCACGGCGCTCCGCGAGCGGATGAAGGAACGGGTGGAGAAGGAGCACGGCGTGAAGCTCAGCTTCATGCCCTTCTTCGCGAAGGCCGCCTGCCTGGCGCTCAAGGCGTTCCCGACGGTGAACGCGCAGGTGGACGGCGAGGAGATCCTCTATAAGCACTATGTGAATCTCGGCATCGCCGTGGCCAGCGACGCTGGGCTCGTCGTGCCGAACATCAAGGACGCCGATCGCAAGTCGATCCTTGATATGCAGCGCGACATCGCCGCGCTCGCCAAGAAGGCGCGCGACGGCAAGCTGACGATGGAGGACCTGACCGGCGGCTCGTTCACGATCACGAACGGCGGCGTCTTCGGGTCGCTGCTGTCGACGCCGATCATCAACTTCCCGCAGGTGGCCATCCTCGGACTGCACAAGACGCAGGATCGCCCGATGGCGGTGAACGGCGCGGTGGTGATCCGGCCGATGATGTACGTGGCCCTGTCCTACGACCACCGCATCATCGACGGTCAGCAGGCGGTGCTCTTCCTCGTGAAGATGAAGGAGTTGCTGGAAGATCCGGCGACGATGCTGATCGACTAACCGCGCGCGCTGAGCAGCGCGATGAGCGTCCGGAGCCACCACGGTTCCGGACGCTCGTGCATCTGGCAGATGGCGGCGGCGTCCGCGGCGGCGGCGGCGACTCGGGCGAGCACGACCACTGCGGGGGGATGGATCGGCACGCGGCGCGCGCCGCGCACGAAGACGCGGAAGGGGCGCCACGCCGGAAGCGGTTCGTCGCGGAACACCTCGGCGCGCGCCGGGGCGGCGGACTCATGAATGCCGAAGACCAGTCGGCGAAGGTAGGTCGGCGACAGGCGCCCACCGTGAATGCGGTGCACCACGGACATGCCCGGCACGACGCCCACGTGCTGGCCGCCCTGCACGGCCAGCCAGTTCAACTGTGCATCCTCGCCTCCACCGAGGCGTCCACGCCGCCGCGACGCGTTGCGCAGCACGCCGCGTTCCACGCCGTCGGCGAACGCCAGCGCGACGGAACGCCGCACGGCCATACCGGTCCCCGGCGCGTAGTATGCCTGCCAACTGCGGCTGGTCCCGTGCTCGATGGTGGCAAACGTCCGCTCTTGGAAGAGCTGAAGCACCCACGGATCGCTCGCCCACGCGGGGGCGTCCTCGAGCAGGCGCACCTGAATGCGGCCCGCTCCGAAGACGGCGACGTGTGGCAGGTCATCTGCCGCGGCGACCAGCGCCCCCAGGTATCCGCGGTCCAGCACGTTGTCGTCGTCCACCGTGACCAGCAGCTCGCCCTGGGCCGCCCGAATGGCGCGCGACCGGACCACGGAGAGTCCGTCCGTGTCGTCACGCACGACCCGCGCGCTGGGAAGCTCCTGCAAATGCCGCGCCACCGACGGTCGCTCCGCCATCGGCACGGTGCTCGCGTTGTCGACGAGGAGATGCTCGAATAGCCAACCGTCGGGGACCCGCAGCGCGCGCACGGCGGCGAGCACCTCGTCGAGGCCGGCGTCGTCCGGGTTGCGTGTGCAGGTGATCAGCGAGAGGAGCCGGGTCACACCGAGAATGTGCAGAGGGCGCTCCGGAATTCCAATGGGGCGTGATTGGTTAGATTCTCACTCGCCACCCGATCTTCCTGTTCCCGAGGCTTGTTGTGTCAACGTTGACTCCGGATGTGCTTGTCATCGGCGGCGGCCCTGGCGGCTACGTCGCCTCCATTCGCGCCGCGCAGCTCGGCCTCTCGACCGTGTGCGTCGAGATGGACCGCACCCTAGGCGGCACCTGTGTGAACGTCGGCTGCATTCCATCGAAGGCCCTGCTGAGTTCGTCGGAGCACTTCGAGTTCGCGCGCCTGCACGCCGCCGAGCACGGCGTTGACTACCAGGGGGTGTCGCTCGACCTGGCGCGCATGATGAAGCGCAAGGACGAGGTGGTGTCGCAGAATACCAAGGGCGTGGAGTTCCTGTTCAAGAAGAACAAGGTCACGTGGGCCAAGGGCTTTGGCACGCTGAAGCCCGGCAACGTCGTCGAGGTAAAGGGCGAGGACGGCACGGTCACCACGTACACGCCCCGCCATGTGATTCTCGCCACGGGTTCGGTGCCGGTGGAGCTGCCGTTCCTGAAGTTCGACGAGGAGCGCATCGTCTCCAACGTCGGCGCCCTCAAGCTGCACGACGTGCCGCAACATCTCATCGTGATCGGCGGCGGCGTGATCGGCCTGGAGCTGGGCTCCGTCTGGCGGCGGCTAGGCGCCAAGGTGACCGTCATCGAGTTCATGCCGACCATCCTCCCCGGCAACGACGACGAGATCACGAAGGAGGCGACGCGGATCTTCAAGAAGCAGGGGATGGAGATCCACACGTCCACGAAGGTGACCGGCGGGCGTCGCGAGGGCGACCAGGTGATCATCGAGGTCGATGAGAACGGCCAGCCGGCCACCTTCACGGCGGACTGCGTGCTCGTCTCGATCGGCCGGAAGCCGGCGCTCTTCGGCGTGGATGCGGAGGCCTTGGGCCTGGCGCTCGGCTCGCGCGGCGAGATCACGGTGGACGACCAGATGCGCACCAACCTTCCCGACGTGTTCGCCATCGGCGACGCGGTTGGGGGCAAGCTCCTCGCCCACAAGGCGGAGGAGGAAGGCGTGGTAGCGGCTGAAGTGATCGCCGGGCGGAAGGCACACATGCACTACCACAACATGCCCGGCGTCGTCTACACGTGGCCCGAAGTCGCGACCTGCGGCCTGACGGAGGCCGAGGCGAAGGCGAGCGGCCGTCCCTACGGCGTGGGCAAGTTCCCGTTCACCGCGAACGGTCGCGCGCGATCCATGGCCGAGACGAACGGCTTCGTGAAGTTCATCGTGGACGCCAACACCGACGAGATCCTCGGCTGCCACATGATCGGGGCGAATGTGAGCGACTTGCTCAGCGAGGTGGTGCTGGCGATGGAGTACCGCGGCACCGCCGAGGACATCGGGGTGACCGTGCACTCGCATCCGACGCTCAGCGAGGTGGTCAAGGAAGCGGCGTTAGCGGCGCTGGGGCGAGCGATACATATCTGAACGGCAGAGAACGACAGAAGACGACAGAGAACGACAGAAGACGACAGAGGGCCAGCCGACGGCCGCTGTCGTTTTCTGTCGTTCTCTGTCGTTCTCTGTCGTTCTCTGTCGTTCTCTGTCGTCTTCTGTCGTCCGCTCACACCCCGTATCTCTCCGCCAGCACCTTCGCGTGGTGCCGTTCGTGCCCTGTTGCGATCCACGCCAAGCCGCGCACGCTGATTTCCTTGCCGCTGGCGGTGCCGCGGCGGGTCCAGGCGGATTCGGGGAGCCAGCGCAGGAGGGCCAGCGTCGCGCCGCGGACGGCGGCGAACTCGCCGAGCAGTGTGTCGAACGACCGGTCATTGGCGCTGCATTCGGCGGCGTAGGCGTTCTCGTCGAACGAGGCGAGCGGCGTGGTGTCGCCGCGGGCGATGCGCAGCAGGCGATAGGCGAAGATCCGCTCGGTGTCGGTGATGTGGCACATCACCTCCTTGACCGTCCACTTCCCCGGCGCGTAGGCGGAGCTTGCCTGCGCCTCGGAGAGGCCCTTCAGACGCGTCAACAGCGCGTCGCCCTGCTCGGCGAGCGTGCGAGTGACGTCGCCATCCGGGACGGCGGCGACGTATCCGGCGTAGAACGGAGCGAATTCGTCGGCCTCAGGGCGTACAGCGGCAGCGATGGTCATCAAAAACCCCCTCTGAAAGTCCACTTTGAAGGCACAAACTAGGGTGTAGGGGTTTCGTGGGGAATTGCCTCACAAAACTTCCATAATTGCACCCCATTCCGAACCCCTGTTCCAGACTAGACATTCCCTCTGCGATCGGGAGCGCGCTGAACAGACACGGCGATGCCCCGGTGAAAAATAAGCAGGACGCAGGGCCGCTTCGAGCGGCCCGGCGTGTCGCGGTAGGATCAGCGGGGGGCGCGTACAGTGCGCCGGGGGGCCGTCACTGGCTCGTCAACCGCTGGCCTACCGCGACTCGTTAACGGCAGAGAGACAACGGAAAGACAACAGAGAAACAACAGAGAGACAACAGACACGGCGGCGGCCTGCTGTTGTTTCTCTGTTGTTTCTCTGTTGTTTCTCTGTTGTTTCTCTGTTGTTTCTCTGTTGTTTCTCTGTTGTTTCTCTGTTGTTTCTCTGTCTCTCTCGGGTACGCTCACTTCGCCCTAAGCACAATCTCTCTCCTCACGTACCCATCCGCGTCCGCGCCGTCGCGCGGGAGCGGGATCCGCACCGGCGCTGCCCCGCTGCGAACAAGTCGGTCGCCGAGGTCGCCCCAGTAGCGCTGCACGTCAATGTGCGCCCACTCACTCCCTGGGGACGCATAGATCACGTCCGGCGCGCCCTCCACGCCACGTGTGCCGCGGATGAAACCGATGGCCGTGTCGCCAGCGAGGCCTTCGAGTTCCAGCCGCACCACATCACCATCGCGGCGCAACGACACGACTCGCACGTTGCGCGACCGCTCGCCGATGGCCGCCGGGCGCGCGGGGAAGCGCGCCTCAGGCGCATCGCTCCGCACGGTCTCCAGGCGCAGCGTCTTCTGACCGGGCCGCAGTTCGCCATACACGGGACGAGCGCCGGCAACCGGGCTGAAGGTGACCTTAAGCATCCGCGACGTCTCGCCGCCGGTGCGCGTGACATCGAGCGCCACACCGGAGGGTCCCGGCGTGACGCGCAAGTCCAACTGCGCGCGCCCGACCCACAAGCGCTCCACGCGCACGCCGCTCTCACCCAGCGGCACCCACGGTGCCACCGTCAGCGTTCCCTCCGGCGCGTCCACTTCCAAGCCGAGCATCCCGCGCAACAGCGGCGTGAGGATCATGGACGTCGCGAAGAACTGCTGCGGCACGGCGGTGTCGAGCGGCTTGTAGACGCGCCCGCTGATCACCTCGGGGTTCCGGCCGCGCGCCTCGTCGAAGGTCGTGTTCGCTATCGCGCGCAGCGCCTGCCAGCCGGCGTGCGGATTGCCATAGCGGAACTGCGCCGTGGCCACCCACCCTGTTACGAAGCCCCAGACCGCACCGTTGTTGTAGTGCAGCGGGTCGAAGAGCGGGCTGGTGGTGGAGAGCGGACGCGCCCCCCAGTCGGTCATCAGGTCGCTGCGCGCCATCCGCTCGGCCATCCGGCGGCCGTTCTCCTTGTTGAACACGTCGAAGGCCATCGCGGTCGCCGGCCAGGCGGTCATCGTCTCGTTGATCTTCCCCTGCTCCAGCACGGCGAACGCGTACTGCCCCTTGGCCGGGATCCAGAGCTTCTGGTCCAGCGCGGCAATGGCCCGCGTGCGCTCAGCGCGCGCGTCGCCGGCCAGCGCGGGCTCGCCCATCGCCTCGGCCATGCGGGCGAAGCGCTCGAGCGACGCCGCCCACACGCCGTTCAGGTAGACATCGCTGACGATGCCGATCTGCAGGTCGCCCACCTCCAGCGCGCCCGCGCCGGCGCAGGTGTTCTCCATCAGCCCGTCGCTGTCCGTGTCGCATTTGCGCGACCACTCGTACGCCTTCTTCACGTTGGGCCAGAGAGCGCGCACGGTGGCCGTGTCGGCCGTCTGCTTCCAGTACTCCCCGAAAGCGAGGATCCAGAACGGCGTCGTGTCGCCGTGGTAGAAGGCGTACGGGTACGAGCCGAACCAGTCGATCTTCCCCGCCCCCTGCGAGATCTCGTGCGTGATCTTGCCGTCGGCGCGCTGGTACTTGGCGAAGAACTTGATGACCCCCTCGCGCACCAGCTCGTGCTGCCCCGCGGCGCTCATCGCGAACGAGTTGATGGACGCGTCGCCGCCAAAGAACCAACCGAAGCCGGGGCGATCGCTCGCCGCCCCTGACAGGCCATAACCGGCGACAAGGCCACAGCCGAGATCCGGGTTGCAGACCATCGACTCATCGAGGTTCACTTTGGCCCACTCGACGGCGAGGTCGAGGTTCGGGTCGCCTGTCGACACGGAGACCTGCTGCGTGCGAATCGAGTCGGCGTGCGCCACGCGCTTCTGCCATTCACGTTCGATCGCGCCAGGCGCCAGCAGCGAACGGTAGAGCGCGAGCACCGAATCGCGCGGCATCTCGCCGCCCGCCATCACGATGGGGATGTACCTGGCGTGGACATTGATGTTTCCGCCCGGCGGTTCGCCCAGCCGCGGTTCGGTGTAGCGCTCCTTGTCGCTCCCCACGCCGATGGTGAACTGCGGCGGCGCGGCGGAGAGCATGTGCGCCGGCACGTCACTCGCCTGCGTCACGGCGGGCGAGCCGAGGAAGGCGCTCACCTTGCGGCGGCTCTCGCTGAAGACGAACGCCTTGGCACCGGCGTGCCACGCCACGTACTGCCCGCCCAGCGATGCCGGCCACGCCAGATGCACGTCGGGGACGAACGAGGCGATGATCTCCATGGGGCGGATGGCATCCACCTCGAGGAGCATCATCACGGCCGGCTTGTCGAGGGAGGCGAAGACCGTCTGCTTCACGGTGAACGTCTCATACGCATACGTGATCGTCACGCCTTCCGGGCGCACCAGCACCGAGCGGGCGACATCGCGGGCGGGAATTGGCTGTGTGTACTTGGGAACGCGAAACGACAGCTTGAGATCGTGCATCCACTTGTACGGCCAGCTCCAGAGCTCGAAGGCACCGTCCTCGGTGCCCATGGCGATGGCGCGGCGGCCGACGGCGCTGACGTACTGGCCGGGGCGTGCGTCGCCACTGAGGGTGAGGGGAGATCGCCCGAGGTCGAACGGGGCGATGGTCTGCGAGGCGGCGGCCGCGGGGAGGGCGGCGGCGACAGCGAGGGCGGTGATGGTGTGGCGCATAGACGCGAATATGCCTGCGGCGGCCGGTGGGCGCGACCATCCGGCTGGGGCAGGCGCGTCCGTCGGGTCCGTGGCGCAATGCGACGGTGACGGCGCGCGTACGAACCATGTCTATGCTCGACGCTTCACGGTTCGCGAGCGCGCATGGGCCACATTGGACACACGGGCATTGGAATTGGACACACGGGCATTGGACACGAGGGACGACCGCCGTCCTCCACCCTTGGCGTCTACAAGCCCCGTCGTCCGCAGGCGTCGCCGCTGTATCGGCTGGTGCAGGATCATCTCCACCGCCTGTACACGGTGTACGACGAGCGCTTCGCGCGCGAGTACGGCCCCTGGCGCCCCGTGGTCACCCAGGTCGCGGACAGGTTCCTCGCCTGCGGCATCCTCGAGCACGGCTTCGCCCGCATCCGCTGTGACGCGTGCGCGCACGAGTACCTGCTCGCCTTCTCCTGCAAGTGCCGCTACTTCTGCCCGAGCTGCCACGCCAAGCGGCTGGCCCTCTGGGCCCAGTGGCTGGACGCTACCCTCCTCGCGTCCGTGCCGCACCGGCAGGTGGTGCTCACCATCCCCAAGCGGCTGCGCGCGTACTGTCTGTACCGCCGACGCCTGCTCGGCGAGATCGCCCGCGTCGCCGCGCGCACCGTCACGGCCGCCATCCGCACGCTGACGGGCGAGCGCGCGCTCGCGGTCGGCATCGTCGCCTGCCTGCAGACGCACGGCTCGCGGGCCAACTGGCATCCGCACCTGCACCTCCTCGTCACGGACGGCGGCTTCCGGCCCGACGGGACGTTTGTGTCGTGGCCTGTGCACGACACCGCACGGCTGACCGAGGCGTTCCGCCGCGCCGTGCTCCGGCTGTTCGTGCGCCGCGCGCTCTTCGACGAGGACGCGGCCGCGGGGATGCTCACCTGGCCGCACTCCGGCTTCCACGTGCACACCGCCGTCTGGGTGCCGGAGGACGATCGCGCGTTCGCGACGCGCCTCGCGCGCTACTGCGCCCGGAATCCCGTCGCGCTGGAGCGGCTGACGTACGACCGAGCCGCCAAGGCGGTGACGTACCGGTCGGACAAGGCCGAGGGGCCCACGGCGGGCCCCGAGACCGTGGACCCGCTGGAGTTCCTGGCCCGGCTCTTGGTGCACATCCCCGACAAGGGCCACGTGACGACGCGGTACTACGGCTGGTATGCCAACCGCCCGCGCGGCACGCGGGCGAAGGCGGCGCCCGCCGCCGCGGACGGGCCGCCCGCGATCGTTCCCGCCTCACGGCTCGCGCCGACCGAGGCCAGCCGCCGGTGGGCCGCGCTCCTGCGGCAGATCTTCGAGGTCGACCCCCTCGCGTGTCCGACGTGCCAGGGCGCGATGCGGATCGTCGCCTTCATCACGCAGGCGGCGGTGATCGCCCAGATCCTCACGCACCTCCGCACCCGCGCCGCGACCGCGGCCCACGCCGACGCGCGGAGCCCCCCATCGACGCGGGCCCCCGCGCGCCGGAGCCCGGCACGCGCCCCACGCCCGTTCGCTGCCCCCCTGACGCCCCCATGAGGACGCGCCCCCCGACGCCCCGCGACCACGCGGGGCCGTGCGGCGTGCGCGGCCGTCCCACCAGCGCGTCCGATGGGTTCCCGCCGGGCTCGGCCCCCCAACCGTGGCCGACGTGCCCTCGACGCTCCAAGCGCCCGAGCGAGATCGAAGGTACGCCACCGCCCGTCACTCGGCGCTGGCGAGGTCGGCGATCGCGCCGTACGTTCGACGAATAGTCGACCGACCTCGATCGAAATTCCTATCCCGAACCGTTTTATGAATCTGCATCAATTATTTGTCTAACCTCAAGTTACGAAGGGTTTGGTATTTCCTTGATAGAGGGAATGAGTCGTCGAACCGTTCCTGTTGCCTTCAATTCGTATGTGTCGGTTACTGATATTATTGATGACAAGGTGAATGGATTTCTGATTACACCCTTCGACATTCAAGAGTACGCCAATACATTAGCATTCTTAATGTCATCCAGAGAGTTGCTGAGTGCCTGTTCCTTAAAGGCAAAACGGTCCGCAGAGAATTTTGATTTGTCAATTATCGGTAAGAAGTGGCTAGATATTATAAAAAACTAATATTTTCCGATGCCTATTATCCGCCAATCAAAATCTCTAGTTTCTAATGAACTTTAACAGATGCAACCTAGTTGATCTGCATACTATCAACGCCGATACTGGTAGCATTACGGTTATTGACAATGAAGCTAATCTCCCATTCAAAATAAGACGTATATATTATTTATATGCAATGCCTAGCGATGTGAACCGCACACCTCACGGTCATCGCAGATTGCAACAATTGTTGGTGGCAATCAATGGAAGCTTTGACATTGCCGTGGAAAATGGGGCAGAAAGGGAAGTCATCAGCATGGACTCCCCAAGTGTTGGGTTATACATACCACCGAACGTCTGGAGAGACATACGGAATGTTGCGCCTGGAACGATAATATTGGTCTTGGCGTCAGAGCCATATGATGAATTAGATTATTATAGGGATCATAAGATTTTCTTTGAAGATACAGGTCTGAATGCATGAGTAAACAAATTCTTTCACAACCCACCCAAATGATCTCTTCAAAGGAGATCGGTGTTTTTTAGATTCATCTGTCTTGCAAAACCCGTGAAATGCTGAGTGGCA
>Ga0194119_10000529_pt1 | contig 73092 bp, 52 predicted proteins | sample TA2MahC100mmetaG_FD_148620 | JGI IMG/M metagenome (GOLD analysis project Ga0194119, IMG submission 148620) | Freshwater microbial communities from Lake Tanganyika, Tanzania - TA2015018 Mahale Deep Cast 100m | ecosystem: Environmental > Aquatic > Freshwater > Lake | place: Tanzania: Lake... | reverse complement strand
AATGTTAACTGTAAAATTAATTATGACTAGAAAATCAATCGGATAACAACATTTTTCTGAAAATTATTGGTATGTAATTAGATATATCCCAGCAATCATAAGAAAAATAGCAAAATGGTTCGAAAATCAATGGATTTGAGCGTTCCTTTTTCTATTTTTCTTGGTGAGATATTGGAAATATTTGAATTACCATTAATCTACGGCTAAATTAAATTTTCAGAACAGAGGTAAAAAAGAAAATGAAGAGTAGAGAATTTAATCCTTTCGAAATGGCTCAATCCCAATTCGATAAAGTTGCAGAATTGTTGAACTTAGACGAAGCATCAAAACAATTACTTCGAAATCCGATCAGAGAATATCATTTTAGTATTCCTATAAAAATGGATGATGGATCGGTTCAGGTTTTTAGAGGGTTTAGAGTGCAGCATAATGATTCGCGCGGTCCGTGTAAAGGCGGTATTAGGTTCCACCCTCAAGAAACAATTGACACGGTTAGAGCATTGTCTATGTGGATGACATGGAAATGTGCGGTTGTTAATATCCCACTAGGCGGTGGAAAAGGCGGAGTAATTTGTGATCCTCATAATTTGAGTATGCATGAACAAGAACAAATCTGCCGAGGTTATGTCCGCCAAATGGCAAAAAACGTTGGACCTTTTAACGATGTGCCGGCACCAGATGTTATGACAAATGCACAACATATGCTCTGGATGTTAGATGAATTTGAAGCAATACACGGCTCAAAAAATCCTGGATTTATAACTGGTAAACCAGTTGGCATGGGTGGTTCTTTGGGCAGAACTGAAGCTACTGGATATGGTGTAATTTTTACAACACGTGAAGCCTTAAAGGAATTAGGGATTCGACCAGAAGATACTTCTGCAAGCGTACAAGGATTTGGAAATGTTGCTCAATATGCAATTGAATTATACAACAAGCTTGGCGGAAAAGTAATTTGTGTTTCTAGTTGGGATCAGAAGGATCAATGCTCTTATTCATTCAAAAAGGATTCTGGTATTAATTTGCAAGAATTATTAAAGATAACCGATAAGTTTGGTGGAATCGATAAAGCAAAAGCAAGAGAGATAGGTTATGAGGTTTTGGATGGCGAAGCATGGATTGAACAAGATGTTGATATTTTACTTCCATGTGCATTAGAAAATCAAGTTCGTGCTGATAATGCTGTGAAAATGAGCAATAAAGTAAAAGTAATTGCAGAAGGTGCAAATGGACCTACTACACCAGAAGCAGATAAAATAATTCATGAACGAGGAATTTTCTTAATCCCGGATTTCTTAGCAAATGCCGGCGGAGTAACTTGCAGTTACTTCGAGCAAGTTCAATGCAATATGAATTATTATTGGGAAAAGGACGAAGTGCTCGGTAAACTTGATGTAAAAATGACATCTGCATATTTAGCAGTGAGTGAATTAGCAAAAAAGAAAAATCTTTATATGCGTGATGCAGCATATGTAATTTCAATAAGCAGAGTTGCTCAAGCTTGTAAAGATCGCGGTTGGGTTTAGTAAATAATTTATTCTAATAGGTTTATGCCGAAAATTATGAAAATAATTTTCGGCTTTTTTATCTTAGTACGTAATGAATATTGAACAAAGGAATATTGAATTAAAAAAATTTAGTAGAAGTTTACTCGAAACCAGAGAGACCATTCTTTTAATAGGAAGTGGATCAATTGGTGGTAAAGCAAGCGGTTTAAATTTTATTAAAAACGTTTTAGATTCAAAAATTCCTAAAGATGAATTTTCCGGTATATCTTTCAGTATTCCGCGAATGTTTGTATTAGGATCAGATATTTTTGATGATTTCATGAACAGAAATAATCTAACAGACTTTGCATTAAATGAAACATCCGATATTCGAATAATAAACGAATTTCTCAAATCGAATTTACCGCCAGAAATTTTAGGTGAATTAAGAACTATTATCGAACATGTTAAGGTTCCATTAGCTATAAGATCATCTAGCATAATGGAGGATGCTCTTCATACACCGTTTGCTGGAATCTATGGAACCAAAATGATTCCAAATAATCAGCCAAGCTACGATACTAGATTTAATAAACTTATAGAAGCAATTAAATATATTTTTGCATCTACTTATTTTAATTCTTCAAAAGATTACTTCAAAGCAACATCACATCGAATTGAAGATGAAAAGATGGCAGTAATTATTCAGGAGATTGTTGGAGTAAACCATAATAATAGATTTTATCCAACTTTTTCCGGAGTTGCAAGATCATTTAATTATTATCCAACTGGTAAAGCAAAACCGAAGAATGGGGTTGTGAATCTTGCATTGGGGCTTGGTAAAACAATTGTTGATGGTGGGCTTGTGTGGACATATTCACCGGCATTCCCAAAGTCACCGCCGCCATTTGGAGATCCTCAAGATATCATGAAAACAACACAAAATAATTTTTGGGCGGTTAATCTAAATCCCTTAATAGAATATGATCCTACAAAAGAGACAGAGTTTATGATCAATCTTGGACTTAATGAAGCTGATTATGATAACGTATTAAAATTGATTGCATCAACTTATGATATTTCATCGAATAGAATTGTTATTGGCGTTGGAGTTGATGGACCTAGAATATTAAATTTTTCACCTTTGCTTGTTATGAATGAATTTCGATTCAATGATGCTGTCAAAAAATTATTAATTGAGTCTGAAAGAGCATATTCAAATCCGGTTGAAATTGAATTTGCTGCGAATATCAGTAAAGATCTGTCTCAGCTAAATTTTGGATTTTTGCAAGTTAGGCCAATGGTAGTATCTACAGATGAAGTTGAAGTTACTGAAGATGAAATGTTTGGCGCAGATGTTCTCGTTGCTTCGGATAAAGCAATGGGAAATGGAAACATAAACAACATCCATGACATTATTTTTATTAGACCTGAAAATTTTGACAAGAAAAATACACCCACTATTGCTTTAGAAATAGACGCAATTAATAGACAAATGGTAAATGAAAAGAAACAATATCTTCTCATTGGCTTTGGAAGATGGGGCAGTTCTGATCCTTGGTTAGGAATTCCAGTTGAATGGAGTCAAATATCAGGGGCTAGAATAATTGTTGAATCTACTTTATTTGGAATTAATGTTGAGCTAAGTCAAGGTTCTCACTTTTTTCACAATTTAACAAGTTTTAATGTTTGCTATTTTTCTATAAATTATGATGGTAAGTATAAAATTGACTGGGAATGGTTAAATAATATTGAGGTTATTTCTGAATCTGAATTTGTTAAACATGTGAAACTAAATTCACCTTTAACAATAAAAGTTGACGGAAGAAAAGGGAAAGGCTTGATTAAAAAATGTTAAATGAAAGTAAACCAATAGATAATCTAGTACTCGAACTTCAGGAAAGAGCCAAAGAATTAAATTGTCTCTACATGATTGAGGATAGTCTAAACCGATCAGATATTTCATTAAGACAAGCATTTCATACAGTGATAAACGCAATACCTCCGGCTTGGCAATTCCCGAATGCATGTAAAGCAAAATTAGTTTATGGTGATATAGTTTATCAAACAAGTGATTTTGAAGAAACTCAGTGGGTCTTAACCTCAAATATTGTTGTTCAGGAACAAATTGTTGGTGCTATATCAGTTTATTATTTGGAGAAATTGCCTCAATCGAAAATAGGTCCATTTCTAAAAGAAGAAAAACGACTTCTTGATATTATCGCAGAAAGATTAGGTCATTTTATTCTTCATCAAAAATTGAAAAAGGTTTTCAATGAATTTAGAAATGTTAGAGAAACAGTTCACGGGACCTCGAAAGGTGAATGGCGTATAGTCCTTGAAATGATTCGTAAAACGGACCCAAATTTATTTATGAGTTTAATGCGGAAGATGCTTCATCTTTTATGCTGGAAAGGTGTTGAAGAAGCAGAAATGCTTATGAAGCATACGAGTATAGCACGTAGATCAAATGAGCAAGAAAATCTAGAGGATGAAAACAAACCAATAAAAGTAAAAAAAATTGTTAATTATGATCAGTATGTTGAAACTATACAAAGATTAGCTGATGAGAATTTGCCGGATGATATAATACTTACCAGAATTCAAAAATGGATTCAAGAAGATAAATCGAGCTCGTTAGTAAAAGTTGTTGAAAGCCAAGATACTTCATTAACTGAAATCGCTGACGCAATACGCAAGTATTATCATCTAGCGCCGGAGAAATTCGAACTTCCTCCTTCAACAATTAAAGGATTGCGTGTTTCGCTATTGAGACGTTTTTTTACTGATCAACTCGATTATATTCGCATTGCTAAAGAATATGTTAAGCTTACTGATTTTTATCGACTAATCGATAAAATGATTTTTCCTCCCGGAAGTCATGGAAAGCTTGGCGGAAAAAGTGCCGGACTCTTTTTAGCATATCATATTCTTCAAATAGAATCAGAAAATAATGATCAATTAAAAAATATCAAGATTCCCAAAACTTGGTATCTTACATCAGATGGTGTTCTTTATTTTATGCAGCATAATAATTTAGAAGAAGTATTAGAGCAGAAGTATAAAGACATTGATGAAGTAAGAATTGAATATCCGCACATTGTTCAGCTCTTTAAAAACTCTGAGTTCCCGCCAGATATTGTTAAAGGACTTTCTGTTGCGTTGGATGACCTCGGAGAAAATCCGTTGGTTGTTAGAAGCTCTAGCTTGTTGGAAGATCAGGTTGGAGCCGCATTCTCTGGGAAATATAAAAGTTTATTCCTTGCAAATCAGGGAACGAAAGAACAAAGACTTTCTGCATTAATGGATGCAATTGCTGAAGTTTATGCCTCAACTTTTAGTCCAGATCCAATTGAGTATAGAGCTGAAAGGGGATTGTTAGATTTTCATGAAGAAATGGGAGTAATGATTCAAGAAGTTGTTGGCAGAAAAATTGGCAATTATTTTTTACCAACGTTTGCTGGAGTGGCTTTTAGTAATAATGAATTTCGATGGTCGCCAAGAATAAAAAGAGAAGATGGATTAGTACGAATGGTGCCTGGTCTTGGAACGCGAGCCGTAGATAGACTAAGTGACGATTTCCCATTGCTAATTTCACCAGGTCAGCCAAAATTAAAGGTAAATGTATCAACTGAAGAACTCGTAAAATATTCTCCTAAAAAAATAGATGTAATTAATTATACAACAAACGAATTTGATTCTATCCAAATTCAACAACTTCTTGATGAATGCAAAGGTGATTTTCCTTCAATTGAATATGTTTTCTCAGTTCTTGAGGGAACAATGTTGCGTCAGCCAATGGCGTTCGAGGTTGATGCAGATAATAAAGAATATATAGTGACGTTTGATGGTTTAATTTCTAAAACTAATTTTCTTCAAAAGATTGATATTATTTTAAAAACTTTGCAGTCAAAAATTAAAACTCCAGTTGATATTGAATTTGCCAGTGATGGAAATGATTTTTTTTTATTACAGTGCAGATCACAAAGTCATGCTGGCGAAACAGTTTCTGACAATATTCCAAAAGATTTGCCAGAAGATAGAATTCTATTTTCAGCTAATCGATACATCTCTAATGGTAAAGTTCCGGATTTAACACATATTGTTTATGTAGATCCACAAAAATATTCTGAACTATCCGACCGAAATAAAATGTTGCAAGTCGGGAGAGCCGTTAGTAAACTCAATAAAGTTTTACCGAAAAGAAAATTTATTTTAATGGGTCCAGGTAGATGGGGCAGTAGAGGTGACATAAAACTTGGTGTCAGTGTAACTTATTCCGACATTAATAATACAGCAATGCTTGTAGAAATAGCGCGCAAGAAAGGGAATTATATTCCAGATTTATCTTTTGGGACACATTTTTTTCAAGATTTAGTTGAAGCACATATCCGATATCTTCCTTTGTACCCAGATGATAAAGGAATTTTATTTAATGAAAATTTTCTAAATAATTCTAAAAATATTTTCAGTGAACTTGTTCCTGAATTTAAATATTTAAATGACACTATCGCAGTAATTGATGTAACAGAAGAAACAAATGGATATGTTTTAAAAGTCCTTATGAATGCAGAACTTGATGAAGCGCTAGGAATATTTACTATACCTACCAATGAGGAAATTAAAGTAAGAGAGACAAAAGAAGTTGTGGATTCGCATTCTGCAGACCATTGGAGATGGCGAATGAAAATGGCTGAAAAAATTGCAGCTGAACTGGATGGCAAAAGATTTGGCGTGAAGGGAATGTATGTTTTTGGTTCTACAAAAAATGCTGTGTCCGGACCTGGAAGTGATATTGATATAATTGTACATATCGATAAAGAAAAGTGTAATCTGACTAACTTGAATACTTGGTTTGAAGGTTGGAGTTTGTGTTTAAGTGAAATGAACTATCTTAGAACTGGTTACAAATCTCAAGGATTAATTGACCTTCACATTATTACAGATGATGATATAAAAAACAAATCAAGTTATGCAGTGAAAATAGGTGCAGTTACCGATGCAGCGCGAATGTTGAAATTGAAACCAACTTCAAACTAAATTAAAAATCTCTCCGCTTGGTCAAGTTTTTCCGTATTAAATTTTATTAATGATAATTCTGGTCCATCATAAGCGGCGCTAAAACAAAAAGTATTTCCAATTTTATCTTTCCAATTGCCACTAATTCGTGACGATTCATGGATGTGTCCATGTAAAGTGAGCAATGGTTGTCTGGTTTCAATAAATTTTTTTATCGCGATACTTCCAACGTGAGGGTCAAGTGGAACGTGGTCAATAAATTTGCCGGCGATTGCTGCAATATCAAGGTTTGTCTTGTATGGTGGTCCATGAAACAAAAAAATTGAATTTGATAAATCATCATCACCAATTAATGTGTCAATATCGTTTTTTATTGTGCTAAATTTTTTTTCTTGTTCTGGTATTTCAATTGTTCTTTTCCCTTCCTCAGGAGAAATACATCCAGGTTCAGTAAATCTGGATACATCATATTTTTCCCAATCTTTTAAAATAAAAGGCGAAGGAGGAGTAAAATTATATCCATAGAAAGAAGAGTTATCAATGACAATTTTTTTCTGGTTAATATAATTCCAGTACCCAAGATTTGAATATTTTATTATCTCTTCTTCTTCATATCGCGCATCATCATTACCGAGTATCAAAAAAATAATTGGATGATTCCTTTTTAAAGTTGACCTAATTTTTAGAAGATTTTTTAAAAGATATTTTTCAATAAAATTTTTGTACACATTTGAATGAGGCAGCAGATCGCCTCCTAGAAACAGAATATCAGGTACTTCAGTTTTTACTAAATGAAACAGTTTTTCATATTTGTCTATTTTCCCATGAAGATCTGATACGAATATACATTTCATTTAAAAACCAGATAATTAAATATTTCTAACAATTTGTAACCGCAATCTTGATAATAAAATTAATTTAATGATAGTAGTTTTATATGATTACTTTCCAGTGCTGTTACAAGTCTTACAATCTCTATTAAAAGCACGGAATGACAATAATTTTATTTTTGGAGAAAGGAAATTATCCTTAATTGGTTCAGTTTTAAAAAGATCTGTACTTAAGTATTTTTTATTATCATCTGGAAAAACAGTTACAATAATTGAATCATTGCCTAATTCATTTTGGACAATTAAAGCACCTAACAAATTTGCGCCGGATGAAATGCCTACTCCCAAGCCTAGTTCTTTTGCTAATTTTTGCGACATAATAATTGCATCACCATCATCAACTTCAATTACTCTATCTAATTTTGAGAGATCTAAAATTGAGGGAATAAATTCATCTGAAATACCTTGAATTCTGTGACTTCCAACTTTGAACCCCGTAGAAAGTGTGGGCGAATTGCTTGGCTCAAGAGGAAATAATTTTATTTCTGAAAATTTTTCTTTCAAGAAACTACCAGTTCCCATAATGGTCCCTCCAGTTCCTACTCCAGCGACAAAAGCATTTGGTTTTATCCCATTATTATATAACTGCCAATAAATTTCTGGACCGGTTGTATTGTAATGTGCGTAACAATTATCATTATTCGAAAATTGTTTAGGAAGAAAGCTTTTTTCTAATTCCGCAGCATATGATTCAGATTTCTTTATACTACCAAGAAAACCGCCTTCTTCTATACTGACTAAAATAATTTGTGCACCATAACTTTTAATTAAATTAATTCTTTCTTGGCTTAGCCAATTGGGCATAAAGATAACAACATCATGACCTAATATTTTCCCAATTGCTGAAAAAGCAATTCCAGTATTTCCGCTAGTTGCTTCAATTATTGTTGATTCGTTGTTTAATTCATTCCTTTCATATGCATTTTTAATTATATAGAATGCCATCCGATCTTTTATACTGCCAGTAAGGTTAAAATTTTCTGCTTTTGCATAAATAGTACGAGGTTTGTCATTAAATTCTAGATTTATCTCCAATAAAGGAGTATTTCCAATTAAGTTCTCCAAATTTTTTAGTTTAGATTGATACCCGGACGAATTCATAATTTTTCGTAATAATTAATTTTGATATTTAAAAAATAATAAAAGATTTGAACAAACTATGGGAATGAAAAAAATATTGTTTTGCGGTTTGATTAAAAAAGCCGTCAGTTGACGGCTTTAATTTTATCCTAGATACGATTTTAGATTTTTACTTCTAGTGGAATGCCGCAATCTGATTAAGGCTTTCTCTTTAATTTGGCGAACTCTTTCACGTGTAAGATTAAGTTTTTCGCCAATCTCTTCAAGCGTTAATGAATGTTCTTTTTGCAGACCGAAATATAACCGAATTACTTCAGCTTCTCGGTCAGTCAAAGTAGATAAAGAACGTTCAATTTCATTTTTCAAAGATTCTTTCATTAATGTATTATCAGGTGTAGGTTGATCTTCATTCGGCATAATATCGAGAAGACTGTTATTGCTGTCTTCACTGTGCGCAAATGGTGCATCCATAGAAATATGACGACCAGCAATTTGCATAGCATAGGTAACGTCTGCCACATCCATATCTAATTGTTCAGCAATTTCTTCGGGACTTGGTCTTCTCTCATATTCTTGTTCGAGTTGACTAAGCGCTTTGCCCATTTTATTTAAAGCACCAACTCTATTTAATGGAAGTCTAACCATTCTTGATTGTTCTGCAATAGCTTGCATTATGGATTGACGAATCCACCACACAGCATAAGAGATAAACTTAAAGCCTCGAGTTTCATCGAATCTTAATCCGGCTTTAATAAGTCCAAGATTTCCTTCGTTAATTAGATCACCCAATGGTAATCCTTGATTTTGGTATTGTTTAGCAACACTGACAACGAAACGAAGATTAGCCTTTGTTAATTTATCTAGAGCGTTTTTATCTCCCTTTTTTATTCTTATCGCTAATTCAATTTCTTGATCAGGTGTTAATAGGTCAACTTTGCCAATTTCTTGTAAGTATTGGTCTAAAGATTTACTTTCACGATTTGTGAATTGTTTTGTAATCTTCAAGTTGAATAATCTCCTTGATTAAAGTAAATTTTTCTTTTTTTTACTAAATATGTACAAAAATGTTCCAAAAACGAGTTTTTTTCTCGATATAAAATTTGATTACTAGTTAAACTAATTCCTACTTATCCTTAATTCGATGTGGTTACAGTATGTTTTATATGCAGTTATTTGATTAGTTAACATAAATTTTATTATTTAAAAATAACTAAAAATTTTCATTTTTTCTACAAAAAAAATTACAGTTAATTATCAACTGCATCGTAAAAAATTAATTGGAGTATGAATTTTATAAAATACTAAGAAAAAGCAATTGAAAAAAATGAACGGTTAACTCCTTTTTTAATATAAGATTGCCCAAATGTTATAATTTTAACAGCAATTTTACTGAATTTATAATAAACTAAATTAATGTGTTAAGAATAACTAAATCTATTATCTAAACGTTCAATTCATTACAGATGTTCTATTAAAAATATTTTCTCTTGAGCTTCATACTTCAGTATGGACCAGTAATTCTATTGATAATTTAGAGTAGCTCAAATTCTGCTTATTTATAAGATTTTACTTAATTTGGCGCACAAATTTTCGGAATTATGGAGAGAAAATGAAAATCAAACCGTTATATATTTATTTATTTGCATTTGTAGCTTTTATTGTTGCTGTAATAATTTTTTCGAATTACAACAATTCTGAATCTGCTTCTAATAAAATGCCTGAAGACGAAGTACACCAAGGTCTTTCTAGTGAAGAAGGGACGCCTTCAAAATCTAATGTGAGAACATCTGCAATGGAACAACTTGAATCTTTAAAAGCAGTTTATGAAAAAAATACAAAAGATACTTTAGCAGCTAGAGAGTATGCAGATATGTTAACAATGTCCCACCAATATGGAAAAGCAATAGAAATTTATAATTACATTATTAGTGTAGATCCAAAAAGAATTGATGCACATTTACAATTGACTTATGTTCATTTTAATAATGGAGATTTTACTAAGGCTTACGAACATACAAATAAAATATTAGCATTAAATAAAGATCATCAAATTGCATTGTATAATTCTGGTGCAATCGAAGCAGCAAAAGGGAATAACGCAAAAGCTAAAGAAATTTGGCAATTCTTGTTAAAGCGATTCCCGAAAACTGATATTGCACACATTGCTGAACAATCTTTAGTTCAACTTGAGGCTAGTGCTAAACAAAAATGATTTTGGTAATTAATTTTTTTGGTATTCTTTCAAAATAAAAGTTATTAATTTTTACACCATTAGGATAATGCTGCCAAATTTCGTTTGGCGGCATTTTTTTTTGCTTAAATGTATTGGATTTTGATTTTTTATCCTTCGATGCAATAACAAATAATGGTTTTTTAAAGTATCTGCAAACAAGAGCAAGTGTTGCACTTCCAACTTTATTTATAACATCTCCATTTTTTAATAAAGCGTCGGCGCCTATTAAACAACAATCTGATTTTTTTACATTGTCGTAAATGCTTGCTTCAGTAATTAGTTCTGTGGAAACTTTTCCGAGGTGTAAAATTTTAGCTAATTTTCTTCCTTCAAAAATAGGTCTGCTTTCGCATACAATAACATGGAGTTTTGGATTCTCCTTCTTAATAAATATTAATATTTCAAAAACCGTTTTGCTATTAGAAATTGTTATAAAAGTATTATATCTAGATATCAAAGGACTACATTTAGAATAAATATTTTTATCAGTGTTATTGTAAATTTCTTCAAATTCATTAAAAAAAATATCTAAATTTTTATTTTTTTTTAGGTGCGCTTCCATTTTGTTAATGTAAGTAATTACATTTTGAAAGGATAAAAACTGTGATCTAATAGTTTCAATAATCTCTGGAAATAACTGGATACTTTTCTTCTGAGATTTTAAATGCCTATTTAGTTCAAAAAGGATTTCAGAACTTCCGGAAGTTTTATCATTAATAAGAGAACTTAATTGATTTGTTTTTTTAACCATCCAAGAATTTTTATTTATTGTTATACTTAAATCCTTTTATAGGTTCTCTCAAAGTTAGAACTGGGCAAGGTGCTTTCCTTACAACTTTTTCTGCTGTACTGCCAAATAATAAATGTTCAACTCCGGTATGACCATGGGTTGCCATTATTATTAAGTCTGCATTTACTTCCTTTGCCGTTTCGTTAATTTCAACGAATGGTTTTCCGGTTTTAATAATTGTTTCTACACTAAGGGACCGATCAATAAAATTTTTTGAAAGTGATTTAAGTTCTTCTTCGGCTCTTGTGCGTAAGTCTAAATCCATTGAAGGAATGGCAACTTGTCCCATACTAAAATCCGCCGGATAAATCATTGGTTCTACTACATAAATTAAAAAAATTTTTGCATTGAACTGTTTTGCAAAAGATGCTGCATACTTAAGGGCATTTTTTGAATAATCAGAAAAATCGATCGGAACAAGAACTGTTTTTATTAAATTCATTTGTGCCTCCATTATTTAGTTCTTGATCTATTATAAAGTGTAAAGTAATCCTGGTTCAAATTTCTTAATCGTGTAGCAATTATTTGTGAAATACCTCTCAAAACTTTGATCCCTTCCTTTGGATGCATTTCTACAAACTCATCTAAATCTGGTTTGAAAATAACTGCAATCTGTGATTCCTTCATAGCTAGAGCTGATGCAGATCTTCTTTCCTCATCAAGAAGGGCTACTTCCCCGAAAAAATCTCCTCTGCTTAGACTTGCTAAATCATATCTTTCTCCATCTTCAGCTTCTTGTGAAATTAAAACTTCACCGTTAATAATTAAATATAGTCCGATGCCAGGATCTCCTTGAATGAAAATATATTCATTTGCAGCATAAGATCTATTATGCACAAGCTTTGATAATAATTTCAAATATTTATTTTCGATATTCTTAAAAGGAAGCATTGAAAGTAAAACATCTTCCAAGTCATCCTTTTTGGTTGGGGTTTTAAATAGATTTGCCCAAAAGCTGCTTTTTGATGATGTAGAATTATAACTTTCCATGATTTCCTCTTAATTAAAAATTCCAGATTCTGCAACTCGCCAAATTTTTTGACATGAAAATCTATTTTCATAAAGAGCTCTGCCAATAATAACAGAATCAATCATTTCACCCGCCATTGTTTGAAGTTTAATCAAGTCATCATAACCTCCAATTCCACCAGAATGTGTTACTTTTTTTTCAGATGCCTTTGCAATTGAAATAGACAAATTGATATTTGGTCCAGACATCATCCCATTTGTACTAACATCAGTAATAATAATTCTTTCAGCACCAATTGAGACTAAAAACTTAGCATAATCTACAGCACGAAGATGAGTTCTCTGTTGTCTGCCTCTTGTTATTACTTCGTCATATATCACATCAATAGCTGCAACAACCTTATTAGGTGAAAATGTATCAAGTATTTTAATAAACTCTCTCGGTTTTTCAAATGCTGTAGTTCCAATTACAACTCGTGATACACCCAAATCAAAAAGTTCTTTTGCATCCTCAAGAGTTCTTATCCCTCCGCCTAATTCAACCGGAATAATTACTGATTCACAAATATTCTTAATAATTTCAAAATTTACTTTTGAATGTTCATGGGATGCGTCAAAATCAACCACATGAATACATTTGGCGTTTTCAGCTCTCCAAATCATTGCCATTTCAACTGGATCATTCCCAAATTCTTCACAATTTAATTCTGGAATTCCTTGAACAACCCTTACTGTTTTACCTTGATGTATATCAATTGAAGGTATAATTAATATTTTACCCATTACTGATGATTATGAATTGAACGATTGACTTACAGCAAGATAATTAAATATGGTCTAAAAGGGAATTATTAAATAAATAATCGAATTCAAGAAATCGAAAGTTAAATCATCTCAAATTCTTGACTTTTCACCCTTGAATAGCCATATTTCGTAATATATGAATAAAGATTTTACTCTGACTGCTTCCGACGGAGAAAAGATTTTTATTACAGCCTACTTTAATGATAAATATGTAGCCAATAATGCTGTAATATATGTTCACGGATTTAAAGGTTTTAAAGATTGGGGATTTATTCCTTATTTAGCCAATTATTTAGTTGAAAAGGGTTTTTTTGTTATTACTTTTAATTTTTCCCATAATGGAATTGGCGAAAATAGATTTGAATTCCGTGAATTAGAAAAATTTGCAAAAAATACTTTTTCAAGAGAAGTTAGAGAATTAAATGAAATTGTTGATGCAGTTGATTCTGATATTTTTGAATTTGGGAAATTTAACAAAATTGGATTGTTAGGTCATAGCAGAGGAGGGGCTATTTCAATTTTAACAGCTTTTCAGAATAACAAAGTGAATGCTGTTGCCGTGTGGGCTTCAATATCAAAATTAGATCGATATTCAAAACGTCAGAAAGAAGAATGGGAGAAGAAGGAATTCTTTGAAGTACTAAACACTAGAACAAATCAAATAATGAAACTCCACATTTCTATTTTACGGGATATAGAAGATAATTATCAAGAATCTTTAAATATTGAGAAAGCGATTAAAAATTTAAAAAGACCATTATTGATTGTTCATGGTGATCAGGATTTAGCAGTACCAATCGAAGAAGCAGAACAAATTTACAGCTGGTCTGATAAATCACAAACTGAGTTTTTTAAGATATTTGGTACTGGTCATACATTTGATGCAGCTCATCCTTTTTTTTGTTCAAATAGAAAGTTAGAATCAGTATTAGAAAAAACAGAAATTTTTTTCAAACATAATTTAAATTAGCAAGAGGAGTATATGTCATTTAAAGAAAATGTAAAATCTAGTTCAATATTGAAAATATTCGAGACAATTAGAAGTTCACAATTATTCTGGATACTCTCTTTTTCATTTTTAACATTTTTAGGGGCTCAAGTTGCCGTACCTACTCAACCAGTACCTTTCACATTACAGACAATGATTGTATTACTTTCTGGAGCGTTTTTAGGTGCCTCAAATGGAATGTTAAGTCAAATAATTTATGTGCTTTCTGGTGCTTTAGGAATGCCGGTATTTGCTGGCTATACACTAGGAATCGATAGACTTTTAGGACCAACTGGTGGTTACTTATTTGCTTTTCCAGTTGCAGCATTTTTAGTTGGTTATTTAATCGAGAAGAAAAAAAGTATTTGGATGGTTTTAACAGCAATGGTTCTTGGAACATTACTTATTCTACTTTCCGGCTCTGCCTATCTTTCTTTGTTTTTAAACGGAGACTATTATAATGCACTATTCAGCGGAGCAATTATTTTCTCTATTTGGGATGTTATAAAAATTAGCGCTGCATTTAGTATTTATAAATTGATTTCAAAAAAATATCCAAGATTACCTAACTAAAATTAATTTTGACTAGCATTAGATTTTAATGGAATTAAAAAATTTAATTTTTATTCTCGTCTTTCTTTTTGCCTTTGGCTTCTTCTTTTTCAACATTCGAAGAATTTTAAAATATATCCTTTTAGGAGAAAAGGAAAATAGATTCGATAAACCGTTATCAAGAATTGTTAACGTTTTAAAAATTGCGTTTGGCCAATCTAAAATATTACGAGATCCGATTGCTGGTCCAGTCCATTTTCTAATCTTTTGGGGATTCGTTTTATTTCTCTTTGCAGTTCTTGAATCAATAATTCAAGGATTTTATTCAGCATTCAGCTTAGAATTTTTAGGGATAATATTTTCATTAATCACAATTACTCAAGATTTTTTTGGATTATTAGTAATTATTGCTGTTGTTGCCGCATTTTTGAGAAGATTTATTTTCAAAATCGATAGGTTGAAAGTTGGCCTAAAAGGTTCTATGGACGCCTCATTTATTTTGGCAATGATTTTAGGAGTTGTTTTTTCAATGTACGGGCAAAATGTAGCAAGTTTGCTTCAAAGAAACTTAATTTTACATGAGGGTGAACTTAGACCGGTTAGCATATTTTTAGCAACTAATTTTTTCATTGACACTTCGTTTAATACTCAAATATGGTATGAAATTTTTTGGTGGATTCACATTTTATTGATTTTCACTTTTCTGAATTTCTTACCTTATTCAAAACACTTTCATGTGTTTTCATCAATACCAAATGTATATTTTGCAAAAATTGGATTTAAAAAATTTACTCTCAAAAAAATTAATCTCGAAGATGAAAATGTAAGCCAATATGGTGCCGCGGATATTGAACATTTATCGTGGAAACAACTTCTCGATGGATTTTCTTGTACTGAATGTGGAAGATGTAGTGATGTTTGTCCAGCTGCAAATTCCGGCAAAAAATTATCTCCAAGAAAGGTAATTGTTGATATCAGAAAAAGAACAGAAGAAAAAGCTCCGTTACTCTTATCAAATAAACAGAATGAAGAATTGATTTCAAATTCTTTAGTACATAATTATGTAACAGATGATGAATTATGGGCTTGCACTACGTGTGGAGCATGTGTTTATGAATGCCCAGTTACAATTGAACATATTGATTCAATAGTGGACATGAGAAGAAATTTAGTGTTAATGGAATCATCTTTCCCTAATGAGTTAAATGCTGTGTTTAAAAATCTCGAAACTAATTTTACTCCTTGGTCATTCAATCCTCAGGATAGAGCTAATTGGGCAGAAGGGATGAATATTAAAACCCTGGCTGAGGATCAAAATTGTGAATATTTGTTTTGGGTAGGTTGTGCCGGATCATTTGATGCAAGATATCAAAAAGTTACGAAAGCAATTGCAAAATTAATGCAAATTGCCAATATTGAATTCAGAATACTTGGTGTTGAAGAAAAATGTAATGGAGATACTGCTCGAAGACTCGGCAATGAATATTTAGCCCAAATGATGATGCAAGAAAATGTTGAAATATTAAATAAATACCAAGTTAAAAAGATTGTTACGGGCTGCCCTCACTGTTACAATTCTTTGAAAAATGAATATCCTCAATTTGGTGGTAATTTTGAAGTTTTTCATCATACGGAATTATTTGAAAAACTTAAAAAAGAAAAAAGAATTTTATTATCAAATAACGAAAAGAATTCCAAAATGACGTTTCATGATTCATGTTATTTGGGGCGATACAATGAGATTTATGATTCACCTAGAAACTTATTAAAATCTGTTAATGGTATTGAATTAGTTGAAATGGACCGTAATAAGGATAAAGGTTTTTGCTGTGGTGCTGGAGGTGGAAGGATGTTTTTAGAAGAAATTGAAGGAAGAAGAATTAATGAAATTAGAACGGAGGAAGCTTTAAAAACAAATTCAAATATTATTGCATCCGCTTGCCCATTCTGTATGACTATGCTTTCCGATGGGGTTAAAACTTTTGAAAAAACTGAAGATGTAGAAGTAAAGGATATTGCAGAAATATTGCTCGAGAATACAATTATTAACTAACTTATTTAATTCATTAAAAGGAGGAGTCAATGCAGAAATATCAAAATCTAATCGAGTATTTAAAAACTCTCGAGGGGGATGTATTAAAATTTTATGAAAAAGGTCAATCTGCAGCTGGTACTCGTTTAAGAAAAGGACTGAGCGAGTTAAAAAGACTTGCACAAGATTTAAGAAATGAAGTTCAAGAAATAAAAGCACAACGCAAGACAGATAAAACTAGCGGAATGTAATTTTATTTACTAAGTGGGCTGGAATAATTCCAGCCCAGATATTCAAAATTATGCTTCTCAATTTTATTATTCTTTTTTGCTATCTATCTTCATCAACTAATCCAAACTATTTTCAATATCTTAATGATTCTACTAAAAATTCGATTCAGACTATACAATTATCATTTGTTGGAGATATTATGTGTCATTCTCCACAATTTGAATTTGCACGAATCGGAAAAAATAGTTTTGATTTCAAACCAGCTTTTAGAGAGATTAAAAAATTTTTGTCAAAATCGGATTTTACTTTTGGGAATTTAGAAACAGTAATTCTAGGAGGCAATGAAAAATTAAGCGGTTATCCATTATTTAATTCTCCGCCAGAATTATTAGATGCAGTAAAGGATGCTGGAATAGATTTCTTATTCACATCTAATAACCATTGTAATGATAAAGGAATAAGAGGTATAGAGAATACAATCAATCACATTCGAGAGAGGGGAATAGGACAACATGGAACTTTTTTATCAAAATCTAACAGAGATTCTAGTTTAATTATTTCCATTAACGAATTTAACATTGGAATTCTGTCCTACACTTATGGTTTAAATGGGAATTATCTTCCTAAGGAAAAAATTTATATGGCAAGTTTAATCGATACTAACCAAGTTAAATTCGACATTGATAAATTTAGCCAACATAAATTAGATTGTATTTTAATTTACTACCATTTTGGGAATGAATATTCTCGAAAGCCATCTAACTATCAAAAAGAATTGGTCAAAAAAACTTTTGAGTATGGAGCTGATATAATAATTGCAAGTCATCCGCATGTTATTCAACCGTTCGAATATGTTATAAAAGTTAAAGGGAAAATGGATAAAGGATTCGTTGCCTATTCGCTTGGTAATTTTATCTCAAATCAAAGATGGAGATACTCCGACAGCGGAATTATTTTGGATTTACAATTAACCAAAAGTACACTAACTGATTCTGTTTGGATAAGTAAAGTTGATTTCACTCCGACATGGGTTTTTAAAGGAAAAACATCGAACGGGAATGAATTTATAATATTACCCTCAGATACTTCTAAATTAAATCCGATTCCAAATTTTATTCAGAAAGAAGATTTATTCAGGTTGAACCAAAGTTTTAATGATGCCCATAACATTATTAAAAATATTAAAGCAACAAAAATTTCCAAGTAATATTCCATTCCATAGTTTATCTTTGTGCCATTATTTTTGATTATATATGAAAAATAGAGCGACGCTTACAATAATCTTTATTACCATTTTCATTGATTTGATGGGATTTGGAATACTCATCCCAATTCTTCCAACATTTGCAAGCAAGATGTTGAAAGTGTCAGATTTAGGAATTGGGATAATCATAGCAATTTTTTCTTTAATGCAGTTTCTATTTAATCCAATTCTCGGAAATTTATCTGATCGGTATGGACGGCGTCCGATAATTTTAGTTACACTATGTCTAACTTCAATCAGTTATATAATCTTCAGTTTTGCTACTACATTTTGGATTCTTTTTCTATCAAGATTATTAGCCGGACTAGGAGGAAGCAACATAGCAGTTGCTCAAGCATATATTGCTGATATAACAACAAAGGAAGAACGCTCAAAAGGAATGGGAATTATTGGTGCTGCATTTGGACTTGGTTTTGTATTCGGGCCAATTTTTGGAGCATTACTTTCAAAATATGGATATGCTGTTGCTGGTTTTGGTAGCGCTGGATTTTCTTTTATAGCTTTCTTATTTGCTTTGCTGAAACTTCCTGAATCAAACATAAATAGAGAAAAAGGATCTTCATACAAAGCAAAATTTTTCGATTTGAAATTTGTTAAAGAAAAAATTACAAGTCCGGTTTCTGGTTTAATGATAATTGTATTCTTTATAATAGTATTTTCTATGGCGAATATTTATGGAACATTTGCAATTTTGGGTTATAAAGTATACGGTTTTACAGATCAGCAGAATGGTTTACTATTTGGAATTGTAGGCATTGTTGGTTCCTTTATTCAAGGAAGCGCTATGCGATTTCTTTCTGTCAAATTTAGTGAAAGAACTTTAATTCTTGTTGGTACGATATGTATGACAATTGGGCTTGGATTTATACCTTATGGTGCAAATTTTTTAGGTGTTGCAATTATTATTTCAATACTTTCTATTGGTACTGGAATGCTACAACCAACAATTTTAAGTATGATATCAAAATATTCATCTGATCATGAGCAAGGAGCTGTTTTAGGTCTTAATCAATCATTTTCTGCGTTTGCTCGTGTTCTTGGTCCTTTATGGGGCGGTTTTTCGTATGACTATTTTGGCTATCAATTTCCATTTCTCACTGGAGCTGTGTGCACATTTGTTACTTTTTTATTAGCATTTTTTTTATTAAAAAAATTTCATAGGACTAAATGTTTAAAGTTGGAAATATAGAAATTTCTAAAGCGCTACTTCTTGCGCCTATGGAAGATGTAACTGATATAGCATTCAGAAAAATTTGTAAAGAGTTCGGTGCTGATGTAGTTTATACTGAGTTTGTTAATTCTGATGGACTGATCCGCTCTAACAAAAAGACTGAAAAAAAGTTAGAAATTACAGATGATGAACGACCAGTAGGAATACAGATATATGGCGGTAATCTTGAACCGATGATTGAGGCAGCAAAAATAGTTGAACAACAAAATCCGGATATAATAGATATAAACGCTGGTTGTTGGGTCAAAAAAATTGCTGGTCGTGGCGCTGGAGCTGGTTTGTTGAAAGATCCTTGTTATATGCAAACCATGGTTGAAAAAATTGTAAAGGCAGTTTCTATTCCAGTAACGGTTAAGACAAGAATTGGATGGGATTCTAATTCAATTAACATCTTAGAAGTTGCAAAAAGAGTTGAAGATGCTGGGGCAGCTGCTTTAACGTTACATTGTAGAACAAAAGTACAAGGGCATAGCGGTGATGCGGATTGGTCTTGGATACAAAAGGTAAAAGAAATTATTAAGATTCCAGTTGTATTAAATGGAGGTGTTTTAACTGCAAACGATGTTAAGAAAGCATTTGAAGAAACTAATGCAGATGCTGTGATGATTGCACGTGGTGCTATTGAACATCCGTGGATCTTTAGAGAAGCAAAAGAATTACTTTTTAGAAATAGTTATTGTGATGTATCAGTAGATGAAAGAATACAGACTGCAATTAGACATTTAAAATATTTTCGCGAAATAAAAGAAACGCGAGCGGCAATTTTACAATTCCGCAAATACTATGCTGGATATTTAAAAGGATTGCCAAATTCTAAAGAAGTTAGAATAGAATTGTATAAGCAGCACGAGTATGCTCCGATTGAAGACATTTTATTGAAATATTTGGAAGATCTAGAAACTGCACTAATTAATGAAAAACATGAGGAATTTTAATGAACTTAAAAGATACTATCAGAGATGTTAAAGACTTTCCTAAAAAAGGAATAATTTTTAAAGACATTACAACACTTTTGAAAGATCCAAAAGCAATTTCAATTGCAGTAGAAGAATTATATAAACTTGTTAAAGATAAGAAGATAACTAAAGTAGTTGGAATTGAATCTCGAGGATTTATTCTTGGTGCCGCACTCGCATTAAAACTAGGAGTTGGATTCATCCCAATTCGAAAACCAGGGAAATTACCAGCAGAAAGAATTGCTGAATCTTATTCTTTAGAATATGGAACCGATTCAATTGAAATTCATAAAGATGCTATTGAACAAGGAGATGTGGTCTTGCTCCATGATGATTTATTAGCAACCGGCGGTACTATGAAAGCAGCATGTAATTTGGTTGAAAGGCTTAGTGGCAAAGTGGGGCAGATCTCTTTTTTAATAGAATTATCCTTTTTGAAAGGAAGAGAAAATCTTAATGGATATGATGTTCATTCCTTAATTCAATATGATTCTGAATAGATTTACGCGGCATAGAGTTTCTACATCGCGAAATCTTTAGGGGCAACAATTACAACAAATTCACCTTTGGTTATTTTGTTTGGTAAATCATCTAGAAGTTCTTTTGGTGTACCTCGCCATGTTTCTTCAAATTTTTTGGTGAGTTCTCGGCATACTACGATTTGACGATTAGTGAAATATTGATTCAATTCTTCAATTAGTTTCTTAATCCTATAAGTCGATTCATAAAGAATAATTGTTCTTTCTTCTTTTGATAACTCGGTTAATTTTTTTTGTCTTCCTTTTTTTTGCGGAGGGAATCCTTCAAATACAAACGAATCTGTCGGCAAACCGCTGATACTTAATGCTATCGTCACAGCACTTGGACCAGGAACACCGATTATTTCAATCCCATTTTTAACAGCATTGTTTACCAAACGAACTCCAGGATCAGATATACCCGGAGTGCCAGCATCGCTGACAAGTGCACATGACAAACCATTTTTCAACTTCTCAATTATTTCAGAAATTTTTCTTTGTTCGTTTTGAGCATTAGCTACAATGAACGGTTTAGAAATGGAAAAATGATTTAGAAGAATTTTTGTTACTCTTGTATCTTCACATACGATAAAATCAACTTGTTTTAGCGATTCGATAGCGCGAAGTGTAATATCAGATAGGTTTCCAATAGGAGTAGCGACAACAAATAATTTTCCGGGTTTATTCATAAAAATGGCTCCTTATGGAGTCATAATTTAGCTTTTATTTTCAAAAGGAAGCAATGATTCTCGAATTATCTGAATACCTAAATCAATATTCTCTTTAGTAATAATTAGTGAAGGTCTAAATCTTACTGAACTAGGTCCACATCCCAACATTATCATTTTCCTTTTATAAAGTTCTTTCAAGAAATTTTTTCTTAACTCAGGGTTTGGCAAATCGAATGCACACAACAATCCTAAGCCACGAACTTGACTCACTAAAGTTGGAAAATCATTTTGTAACTCAAATAAATTATTCAATAAATAATCACCTATTATTTCAGAGTTTTTTATTAAATCATGTTCAGCAACAATTTCTAAATTTTTTCTTGAGCGAACCATGTCAGTAAGGTTACCACCCCAGGTTGAATTAATTCTGCTGGATTTTTTAAACACGTGTTCATCAACGTCATCAATTCTATCTGAAACCATAATTCCGCATGTTTGAAATTTTTTCCCGAAAGCAACAATATCTGGTTCAATATAATGTTCATGAGCCCACATTTTACCGGTGATTCCAAGTCCAGTTTGAACTTCATCAAATATCAAAAGGATTTCATTTTCATCAGCAATTTCTCTTAGCTTAACAAAAAATTCTTTTCTAAAAAAATTATCTCCTCCTTCGCATTGAATTGGTTCAATAATTATTGCAGCGATGTCATCTTGATTATTTTTTATTGCCTCAAAAATTTCGTCAACTGCTTGGTTCTCTAGTTTAATAAGTTCATTCAAATTTTCTGGCAATGGGAATTTAATTTTTGGATTAATAATTCTAGGCCAATTGAATTTTGGGAAATAATTAATTTTAACCGGATCTGTATTTGTTAAAGATAAAGTGTAACCAGACCTTCCGTGAAAAGCTTGTTTGAAGTGAATAATTTGCTGACCTTTTTCAACTGAATATCCTTTTGAAAAATTTTTTCTAACTTTCCAATCAAATGCAACTTTGAGAGCATTTTCTACCGCTAGAGATCCGCCTTCAATAAAGAAAAGATATTTGAAATTCTCGGGTTTAGCATATTTACTAAATGTATCAACAAAACGAGCATATTCAACAGTGTAGATATCTGAGTTTGATGGTTTATTTAAAGCAACAGATGAAATTAATTTTCTAAATTCTTCGGTTTTTTTGTCAGGATGATTTAATCCGACTGGAGAAGAAGCAAAAAATGAATAAAAGTCTAAGTATTCATCACCAGTTTTTGCATCAACAATATTTAAACCATGACTTTTATCTAAATCAAGTACTAATTCAAATCCATCGATCAATAAATTTCTTTTTAGAATTTCATGAACTTTGAAAGGGTCTATACTTTTTTCAATAAGCATTTCACCCAATTTATTTACTTTTGCATCCATTTAAGACTCCTTAAATTAAAATTATAATTGAATAGATGAGAAGTAAATAAATTAAAATACTTGTTCAAAACGAGACGAAAGATAGGTGCGTAGGTTTTTTCTTCCAGTTAATTTGTAATAATTGATAAAATGCATTGGTTGATTTCCATTACTTATGTAAAAATATTAATTGCTATCTCTACAGTCAAATTCTTATTTGCATAAAAAGTAGAACTCTTTTAACATTCTTTATTATTTTTGCATGAGAGCTTTCAAAAATATTTTATGAAAAAACTTCTATTGAATATAATCCCAATTCTGATTTTAGTTAGCTGTTCAAAAAGTGTTGATAGTAATGATAATTATGAATTCTATATCGATGACAATTCGAAAATTGCCGCAGAAATAATTGACCAGCAATTATCAATTAAATTTAATCCGCCTAAAGGTTGGAATTTCCAATCAGCAGAACTTTCAAAAAAAATAGAATCAAGAACGAAAGGTATTGATCCAACTCAAAAGAATTTTTCTTATAAACCAGTTTATCTTTTTTTTAATGATTCTACTGGTAGTTTAATGAGCATCGGTTTAATTGATTACCCAGATTCTTCAATGAGTTTACTAAATAAATTAAATCAATACAAAAATTTGATTAGCAATAAATACATTAAAGATCAGTTAGTAATTGGAAACTTTATTAAATCGAAAATAAATTTCACACAATTCAAAACTGAAAAAGAAAATCTTGTTAACTATAAAATTGTATTTCATAACGATGTAAATGGAATTGTATTATTTGACTGCACTATGCAAAAGAAAAATATTGCAAGTGAACATAATTACTTTAAAGCCACTGTCAATACTATCGAAAATATAATTGTAAAATAATTTAACAGTCAGAAAGAGGAAAAATGAATTTCTTAAAAGAACTAGGAATTAAAAAAGAAAACTTTGGCGCATCAACCGGTTTAACGTGGTTTAAAACAAAAGATAGCGGTGTAATTGATGTTATTTCACCAACAAATGGATGCTATATAGCAAAAGTATTTCAGTGTTCAGTAAGTGATTATAGAAAAGTTGCTGAAATTTCTCATAATGCTTTTTTAAATTGGAGAAATATTCCAGCACCAAAAAGAGGTGAAATAATTCGTCAAGTTGGGCAAAAACTTCGCGAGTTCAAAGAACCACTTGGCAGATTGGTATCATATGAAATGGGCAAATCAATTCAAGAAGGACATGGAGAAGTACAAGAAATGATTGATATTTGCGATTTTGCTGTTGGGCTTTCGAGACAGCTATATGGTTTTACAATGATGAGTGAAAGAGAAGAACATAGAATATATGATCAATATCACCCTCTTGGAATTGTTGGAATAATAACTGCATTTAATTTCCCGGTTGCTGTTTGGGCTTGGAATTCTGCTATTGCTGCAGTATGCGGCAATACAAATCTATGGAAGCCATCATCAAAAACTCCACTCTGCGCGATTGCTGTACAAAATATTTTAGCCGATGTAATTAAAAAAAATAAATTGCCTGAAGGATTATTTTCACTTGTAATTGGAAAAGGTTCTTCAGTTGGTGAGCAAATGTTGAATGATAAAAAAGTGCCTCTAATTTCATTAACTGGCTCAACGTCTATTGGAAGGCATGCAGCAGAAATAATTTCAAAACGATTTGGCAAAACTATTTTGGAACTTGGTGGAAATAATGCAATAATAATTACACCTAGTGCTGATCTTAAATTAGCAATACCAGCAACTGTTTTTGGTGCAGTTGGAACTGCGGGTCAAAGATGTACTTCAACTCGCCGATTAATTATTCATGAAAAAATATTTGAAACTGTTAAGCAGTCGCTCATCAAAGCATATGAAAGCTTAAAGATTGGTGACCCGTTAGATAAAAAAAATCATGTTGGGCCATTGATTGATAAATCTGCTGTTAAAGAATTTAAACATGCTTTAGGACGTGTTGTTGAAGAAGGTGGTAAAATTATTTTCGGTGGGGAAGTATTAACTGATAAAAGTTATAAGTCTGAGTGTTATGTTAAACCAGCAATTGTCGAAGCAGAGAATCACTACAGTATAGTTCAAGAAGAAACCTTTGCACCTATTTTGTATTTAATTAAATATAACGGAGATGTTTCAAATGCAATTAAAATTCAAAATGATGTTGTACAAGGATTATCTTCATCAATTTTTACAAATGATTTAAGAGAAGCCGAAGAATTTTTAGCTCATTCTGGGAGTGATTGTGGTATTGCAAACGTAAATATTGGAACTTCAGGCGCCGAAATTGGCGGTGCATTTGGTGGTGAAAAAGAGACTGGCGGAGGACGTGAATCAGGTTCTGATTCTTGGAAACAATACATGAGACGGCAAACTAACACAATTAATTATGGAACTAAATTGCCGCTTGCTCAAGGAATAAAATTTGAAATCTGATTTCTGTCCATAATTTATTATTTTTGGTAAGAAATTTAGAAAGGAAGTATATGAGATTTTGTTTAAATGTTGATCATGTGGCAACTATAAGAAATGCTAGAGGAGAAGTGCAGCCGGACCCAGTCAATTTTGCATTAATGGCAGAACAATACGGTGTTGATGGAATTGTAGTCCATCTGCGCGAGGATAGAAGACATATTAATGAAAGAGATCTAAGATTATTGCGAGAACTTATCACAACAAAACTTGATCTTGAAATGGCTTGTGTTGATGACATCATCAATATCGCTTGCGATGTTCAACCTGAGCTTGCTACTCTTGTTCCAGAGCGAAGGCAAGAAATTACCACGGAAAGCGGTTTAAACGTAATTGATAATTTAAAGATGATAAAATATACCGTTGCACGATTGCATGAAGCTGAGACTTTAGTTTCAATATTCATTGAACCGGATTTAAATCAAATTGATGCCGCTGCAGAAATCAATACGGATATTATTGAAATTCATACTGGTCATTATGCTAACGCAGTTGGCGAGGATGATATTTTCGATGAATTAGAAAAAGTACGAGTTGCAGCAAAACATGCAAAAAAACTTGGACTTGGTGTTAATGCTGGCCATGGTTTGAATTATATTAATATGAAAGAGTTTGTTGCGATAGAGGATATTGACGAAGTGAGTATAGGACATGCCATTATTGCACGATCAATGTATGTGGGAGTTGAACAAGCTGTTAAAGAAATGATTAACATAATTCGCTTTGCTAAGAAAGATTAATTTAGAAGTGTATAAAAAAGTATTTTGAAAAATAGTTCCCATACTTCTATATTCATCCAAGTAAATAGAGGAGAATGTGGTATGAGAAAATATTTAATATTACTAGTTGTATTCATTGCAAGTTTTGTTACTCATTCTCATGCACAAATAAAGAATATAAAAGTAAATAGTTCTCTTGCATCACAACCTAACGAAGTATCTATTGCTGTTAATCCAACAAATCCAAATTATTTAGCTGCTGGCTCCAATTTAAAATATTTATACCTTTCTTCTGATGGTGGAAAAACTTGGGCTACTCATGTTATGTCTTCTTCACTCGGAGTTTGGGGCGACCCATGTTTAATTTATGATGCAACTGGGAAATTATTTTTTGGACATTTATCTGATCAAAGGGGGATTGGGAATGGATATTGGATCGATCGAATTGTAGTTCAAAAATCTATTGATAATGGCAATTCTTGGGATGATGGTGTTGGTGTAGGATTTACTCCTCCAAGCAAACAACAAGATAAAGAATGGTTAGGAGTTGATTTAACAAATTCTATTTACAGAAATAACCTTTATATGGCTTGGACGGAATTCGATAAGTATGGAAGTTCGGATCCAGCAGACAAATCAAGAATATTATTTTCTCGTTCAACAAATAACGGAACTACTTGGTCAGCTCCATTTAAAATTTCTGATGTTGAAGGGGATTGTAGAGATGATGATAACACAGTTGAAGGTGCTGTACCTTGTGTCGGGCCTGATGGTGAAGTTTATGTTAGTTGGTCTGGTCCATCTGGACTTAAATTTGATAAATCATTGAATGGAGGTGTTTCATTTGGGAAAGATGTTCAAGTTGCAAATCTTTCTGCTGGTTGGGCTTTCAACATTCCAGGCATTAATAGATGTAATGGATTTCCAGTTACAGCGTGCGATATAAGTAACTCACAATATCGTGGGAATATATATATTAATTGGTCTGATCAAATTAATGGTGATACTGATATTTTATTTTCCAGTTCTAATAATGGCGGAATTTCTTGGTCGCAACCCAAAAAAGTAAATAATGATAACACTACACGCCATCAATTTTTTAATTGGATGACTGTAGATCCAAAGACTGGGATCATCTACATAATTTTTTATGATCGAAGAAACTCATCTGGATTAGAAACAGAAGTATATTTGGCTCGTTCTTCAAATGGCGGAGAATCATTTCAGAATTTTAAAATTAGTGAATCTCCATTTACGCCAACTTCCGGAATATTTTTCGGCGATTACACAAACATAATCGCATATGACGGAAAAATTTATCCAATATGGATGAGAATGGACGGAACGACTATGAGTGTTTGGATGTCAGTAATAAATGATTCAGATTTAGTTACAGATGTAAAAGGGGTTGAATTTTTAGTAACTGATTACAGACTTTTTCAGAATTATCCAAATCCGTTTAATCCAACAACTATAATTCAATTTGTCATTCCGAGTCCGTCGATTGACGGACGAGAGAATCTTAAAGATTTCTCGTCGACCTCGTCTCCTCGAAATGACAATCCTTGGGTGACACTAAAAATTTATGATATTCTAGGAAAAGAAGTTGCAACATTAGTTGATGAATACAAGCTTCCGGGAACATATAATTATGAATGGAGAATTGAGAATTCAGAATTACCAAGCGGAATTTACTATTATCAATTAAGAACTTCGGATTTTTCTAAGACAAATAAAATGATATTGCTGAAATAGTATCATATGATACTAACTATAAGTAAAAAGAATAAAACGGTGAGGGTGTGTTAAAAGCCCCGGCATTTTTGTCGGGGCTTTTTGTTTGAGAAACACACAGTAATATTCGTAGCCGTTTGATAAGACATTAATTATCGGTGCAGACAGGAAATCACTGTTCTGCAAATAACACAATCCTCAAATTTCGGTAGTAAAAATTCAATTGACTTTTATTGAAACTATTCTAGTTTACAGGTGAAGAAATAATTAAGTTACTTTTTAGCGGGGGATTAAATGATTATCCGCGAACCCTATTTCCACCTCTTAAGTAAATATCCAGATATTGAACCCTTTCCAATCAAATCTATAAAAATATACTCCACATTGACAACAAATAAATAAGATTAATTAAATAGGGGGTGCAGAATGAAAAAGAAGTTTATAGGATATATATTATTCGTTAATTATTATAGTGAATAAAATGTTATACCAATCAAAATATCAAATTGTTTTTGCAGTTGTTCTAGTTACTATGTTTTGTGGTTGCGGCTGCGGGAGTATAGAACCCAAAACACAGGATATCGACGTAATTATTAAAAGTTGGGCTATTTATAATCAGGCTAATTCTGGATTACCAAGCAATGATATAAGTGCTTTAGCAGTAGATAATTTTGGACGGGTTTGGATTGGTACTTATAGTCAGGGATTAGCGAAACTGGATGAGAACAAATGCACAATATATAATACAAGCAATTCTGGTTTACCAAGCAATTCAATCCAGTGTATTGAGACTGATAGCAACAATAATGTCTGGATAGGTACATCAAATGGACTTGCAAAGTTCACTGGAAATAGCTGGACAATTTATTCCACCAATAACTCTGCTTTATTGTATAGTGTAATAAGATGCTTAGCCGTTGACAACAAAGGATTGTTGTGGATCGGGAATGGACACTTTACAGGTGGGGGCTTACTTTCTTTTGATGGACGTAACTGGGCAGTCTATACTAAAGAAAATTCTACCCTACCTAGTAATATTATAAATGATATATATATTGACAAGAGTAATAACAAATGGATAGGAACAGCCGGGGGATTGGTAAACATTGATAAACAGAACACCATTACTACATTTACAAAAAACAATTCGGGTCTGCTATTTGGAATAAATACTGTAGTAAATGATATAGATAATGGTGTTTGGATAGGAGCTAACGAATTAGAGCGTTTAGACTACGAACATTATTACGGGGGACTTCAGAAATTTGACGGAAAAAATTGGATAGACTTTAGACCACATCCAAACGGAGTATATAATCCAGAGGCAATAACATCTAACAGGGTTGACCATATTATTAGCGATAGATTTGGTTATTTGTTAATTGCAACTGAAGCTGAATGGAGGTATCCATATAACTTATCCTTCTTCAAAAACGGCGTTTGGAAAAATTTATCAGATATTGCCAATGGGATTCCTAACAATTTATTTATTAGAGACATGAAGATTGATAAAAACGGTATTCTTTGGCTCGCAACGCAATATGGTGTTATTTCAATTAATTACGCATATAACAAGTAGAAAAAATATCAAAACAATTGATGTAAATATGAAAAAGTTATTATTATTACCGCTTTTGAGTGGACTTCTCTCTTTTTCTTTTTCTCAAGTAAAATGGGATTATCCGGTAAAACCAGGTAGTGATGAATGGAAAAGCTTTACGACACACCAACAAATGGTAGAGGCATGTAAAATTCCAGAAGTAATCTTGTCCAAAATGACTACTTCAGAATTACTCGAGGCATGGGAAAATTTTCCATTAAAACTTGATATTATTGCTTTTAACTCGTCTCAGCAGGGTTTTGAGGCACAAAAGAAAATTTCAGAAGCTTTGAAATTATTACTGGTACAAAATGATGTTGGTGAAATTGTGTTGGCGCGTTTTAAGAAAGCAAAATCCATTGAACAAAAAATTCTTGCTCGACAGGAACCTTCGATTTCAATTAATGATTATTGGATGCTAAGAATACTCATTTCACAAAAAGAAATCTCATCAACTCTAAAGAAAGAAGAGGATAAAAGATTTATTGAAAACGAAATTGCACGTACTAATAGATTGTATAAAAGTCAAACTAGTTTGAATATCTATACACCACGAGGTACATATGTCCCAAATACAGTACGAAGCGATGGCACAAATGACCCATGGGAGCGAGGAGCATTTGATGTCAGTGGAACAGATACATATTATAGAAACACTTATCCGCAAGCAACACTATTAAGTTCATCAACCAGAACATATAATTGTCATTCTTATGCTTGGGCTGATGGTTATTCAAATCGTACATGGATAAATTCCCCTTCTGACGATCTTTATTTTCAAAATTCACCAGGAGATGGAAGTTATGATTTTGTTTCTGAGAATATTGCTACTCAAGTTTCATATTCAGGGGATCACTCTGCGGTAACAACTGGGACTTCAAATGTTTATATATCAAAGTGGGGTGCAGCCCCATTAATGCAACATGCTAAGGACTATTGCCCAGTTATCTATCAATCAGCAAGTCAGTTTCATCGAAGATCAGTAGATGTCCCGCAAGATCAATCTTCAATACCTTCAGCTATTTCAGCAGCAGTTCAAGGGCAAACTATAAATGTTTCCAACTCACAAACACTTCAAAGTGATATTACGGTTCCAGGCGGTATTACTCTGAGTTTTGTTTCGGGTGCAAGCATTAACCTTAATGGTAACTCAATTTTAACAACTAGTGGTAATATATATGTGAGTGGTGGTTCCTTTAGTGGGTTGTCTGCTATGCGAAAACAAAGTGGTGCGATTAAAGGTATATATTCTTCTTACCAAACTGCATGGTCAGCACTTAATAATAATGAAACATTAGAACTTGCATCTGGTACCTTTAACGAATCGCCGAGTTTTAGTAGCCGTACTAATATTTCTCTAACTGGTCAGGGTTCAAGTAGTACAATAATTAATAGCAGTATTACAGTAACTAATTCTTCAAACATACAAATAAGCAGTATGCGAATTGCAAATGGTGTGTATTCAAATAATAGTCAATTGGTATATGTTTCTTCATGTGATTTCCCCGGCTCTACTTTATTCTGCGATTACGGCAGTACAAATACAAATGTAAGTAATTCTACGGCTCAAATAGGTTCAGCTTCATTTGCAGTAAATTTATATGGCGGAACGGGAAATGTATTTTACAATACAGTAAAAAATTATGATTGTGGTGTGTTCTTGTCTAATTCAGCTTCTTATAACATTGGAGATCATAATACCTTTTGTAATAATGGTGCAGATATTTATGCCCAGAATGGAGCTTATGCTTATGCAATTAGCAACACATATAGTTTACCTGTCCCTCAAAGTATTTATGGAAATGTCTTCATTACCGGCGTAAATAGTGTTTGCAATTTACAGAAAGCAAGCTCATTTCAGATAAATGCTGCAAATACTTTTGATTCAAAACTGCTTAAAGATGCCGATGATAAATACCTCACTTTACTCAGAAAAATAAATGATGATTCTAAAAAAGAAAAATATAATAAAAGTAAGTATGTAAATGATTACTCGAACCTAATTGAAGAATATAAAAATGTTATTAAGCTGGAAAAAGTGAAGCAAATATTCAAAGCAGCATTATCAAAGCTGAATCATCTTTATAAAGCTAAAGAAGATTTGAATTCATTTACAGATTACTTAATTGAACTTGCAAATAGTAAACTTGGTCAGCAGTACATTCCCTACATCAAACGATACTCTATTTGGAATGCCGTGGATAATAACGATTATAATAATTCTATAGCATTAGCGGATGCAGTTATTAAAGATGCCGGCGATGATGAAGACTTAACTTGCGAAATGCTTTATGAAAAAGGATTGATCTACAAATATTATATTAAAAACCAATCTAAGGCAGAGGAGATTTTTGGAGAATTGATCTCTAATTATCCAAAGCATTTGTTGGCTAAATATGCTTCTAATGAAAGTGGAATAGAATTTAAAGAGCAAGGCAGTATCAAAACAATGAAAAGTGAGGAGTTAGTTGGTTATTGTTTGGATAACTATCCAAATCCTTTTAATCCAACTACCACGATAAGATATAGTTTGCCAAAAGCCGGGTATGTATCGTTAAAAGTTTACGACCTTTTGGGAAGGGAAGTTGCAGATTTAGTTAATAGTTTCAAAGATGGCGGTCAGCACAGTGTTTTATTTGATGCCGGCAAATTAGCAAGCGGTTTTTATATCTACACAATAAAAGTAAATGATTTCTTCGCTTCCAAGAAGATGCTGTTAACTAAATAATCCTGACTCAACATGTTTAAATCGTTTAAAAAAATTTCAACATTTTTATTTTTAACAACGACTATAACCTACTCTCAATGGATTATCCAAAAGCCTATCATTTCAAATATTTCTTTCAATAAAATCATAGCGCTTAATCAAGATAATTTTATTGCATCATCAAATAATAATTTATTCAAAATTTTGACTAGAATTGAAAGATGTCATGATATAAGTCCGAATATTCAAGTAAATGAAGTTTTTGCTGATTTTCATTTTATAAACGAAGAAATGGGATGGATTTTATATCAGAAAGGACAAATATTACAAACAATTGATGGTGGGAAATCTTGGACGTGCAATTCAATTGGATTTGCAATTGAATATCACTCAATCTTTTTCACAAATGAACTCGTTGGCTTTGTTGTGGGTTATTATGGTTTTCTATTTAAAACAACTGATGGTGGTAAAACATGGGAACAGAAACAAAGCAACACAACTAATCGACTTCGAACGATCTTTTTTATTAATAATAATATCGGTTGGGCTGCTGGAAATAGCGGTACAGTTATTAGGACAACAGATGGTGGAGAGAATTGGTTACACATGAATATTGAACAAAATTTTGAGATCAAAAAGATTCGTTTTTTAAATTTAAGTTTTGGATGGGTGATTGATGAATCAAGAGTTGCCATTACCACTGATGGTGGTAAAACATGGATGAAAAAATATGAAGATAGTAATTCAAGAATCAAATCGGCTTGGTTTAATAATTCCTTGCATGGGATAATAATTACTGGTGGAATTATTGTAACTAATAATGGAGGAAAAAATTGGGATGATAAAATTTTACCTACAATTTGGGGTTTAAGAGATTTAGCGATGATTGATGAACAAAAAGGTGTTGCCATAGGTGCACGTGGTATGATATGTAGAACTAGAGATGGGGGATTAAATTGGGAAACTATATCGCAAGATCAATTATTCCCAATTTCAAAGATCAAATTTTATGACATAAATATTGGTTATATGGCATTGTACACAGATATTCTTTGTAGGACTACAAATGGAGGTTTAACTTGGAAGGGTATTTTTCGAAATGAAATAAAAGATTTTTATATAGTTGATAAAAATATTGTTCTCCTTCTCGCTGATTTAGTTTTATATATGTCACAAGATGGCGGCAGCTCATGGCATACTCTATTTAAAATGCAGAACCATATTGTCAAATCATTCTTTGTAAAGGAAAATAAAATTTTTATTGTTGCAGTAAAACCTGGTACTCAAAAAGTATTTTTCTCAAATGATCTTGGTATTTCATGGGCAGAGTCCATTTTAGCTTTCTTTGAAGAACCGCATTCAATTTTCTTTATTGATAAAAATATTGGTTGGATTGGATGTGCTGCTGGTTCTTTATTAAAATCTATTGATGGTGGAAATAGCTGGAATAAAATATCAAGTCTTCCTTTAAATGATATACGATTTTTATTATTTATTGATCCCCAAAATGGATGGGCATGGAATTATGATTCTCCATTCTATAAAACTTCAGATGGTGGTATTACATGGTCAAGAGAACATTTCATAAATGATGAAGATATTAATTCTATCCATTTTATTAATAATAAAAAAGGTTGGGCATGCGGTAAAAATGGTAAAATTCTTGAAACCAATGATGGAGGGAAATCTTGGAAGTATATTTTTATAGATACAAACCTGGATTTACTTTCAATTTATTTTGTGAATTCATTTATTGGCTGGGTGGGTGGAAGGTACGGGTATATATACAAAACTAATACTGGAGGCGAAATATTTCCCAATCCTAATAATCCTTCATTTTCAACATTTTATCTTTATCAAAATTATCCAAATCCATTTAATAATGAGACCACAATTTTATATCAAATACTTAAAACGTCTTTAGTATCAATAAAAATTTATGACGTTCTTGGAAATGAAATAAGAAATTTAATCAATCAAGTTAAACCAGCCGGAGTTCATGAAATAAATTTTAATGCTGCTAATTTAAGCAGCGGAATTTATTTGTATAAAATAAAAGCCGGAGATTATACTGAATCTAAAAAAATGATTCTTCTAAAATGATTGCGGTTATCGATGACAAAAACTGACGTTTCAATAAAAAAAAGATTAGAGTATCATTACAAGAAATTTAATAATTCAAATTTTACTTCAGACCCAATCGAATTTCCTCATCGATTTAAAAATTATTATGACATTGAAATATCTGCATTACTATCTTCGTTGCTAGCCTATGGAAACATTTCTCAAATTAAAAAATCGTTAGGAGTTCTTCATTCAATAATGGAGAATCGACCTAATGAGTTTGTAAAAAACTATAAGAATGATAGACTTGAGAATAAATTGAAATCATACAAGCATCGATTTTATAGCAATCAGGATATAATAAATCTATTCAAAGTATTGAACCGCATATATATTAATTATGATTCACTGAACTATTTATTTCTTTTATACTATTCCGAAAGTGAGGTGAATTTGAAAAACACAATTTCTGCATTCTCTAATAACATGATTGGATTATTTACAAAGGAAGGTCAATTGACAAAAGGAATAAAATTTATGTTTCCAGATCCGATTAAGGGAAGCGCATGTAAGAGGATGAATTTATTTTTACGTTGGATGATTAGAAAAGATAAAGTTGATTTTGGCTTGTGGAATGGAATTCCAACTTTTAAAATTATAATACCAGTTGATACACATGTATATCAAATCGCAAAAGAATTAAAATTTACAAAAAGAAAAATAATTTCTTGGAATATGGCAGAAGAAATAACTGAAAATCTCAAACGATTTGATGCATTAGACCCAGTAAAATATGATTTTGCATTGTGCCATTTAGGAGTTAATAAAATTAAATTCTAAAAACTGTTTGCAATTCGACTTGCAATAAGATAATCTGGGTCTAATTCTTTTAGAATATCGAAATGATACTTGGCTTTAGATTTATCTCCGTTTGACATATAATAACTAAATAAAATTATGTGGCCATTCATGTTGTAAAAATTTACGTCTAGAGATTTTTTTACCATTTCCATCATTTCAGATTCTCGGTTTTTAAAACCAAGTGCTGCGCCAATTAATCTGTATGGTTCGAAAAAATTTTTTGGTCCAATCTCAATTAATTTATTACTAACATTTATAATATCATCAAATTTATTTGTGTCAAATTTAATATTGATTGCTTTAACATAGAGGTCAATGAAAGCTAAATCAAATTTAGGATTTTCAGTAAATTTTACATAATTGCTTCCGCTGGGTAGAGAATCTTTTCTTTTATAAATTATATCAGTAAATCCTTCAACTGCTTCAAAATAATAAGGATAATAATAATTCAGAAATTCTTCCTTTGTAAATAATGCACGTTCAGCGAATGCACTAGGTTTTATTCCGGTTGAAAAATAGATAAAATCAGGCTTTCGTTTAAGAATATAATCTGCATCATAATTTCTTTCTTTCCAGCCAGACTCAGATTGTGAAATTTCTGGAATTGGATTTGGTTCGTGTGCTATTTTTTCATCAGTTAATCCAAGCATATCAACTACAACAGAGTTGGAATAGTATGAAAATGCCCCAACTGTAGTCGCTGCTACTGTGAGTTTTTTATTTTTTTTGATTTGATATTCATTTAACCAAATTCCAGTGCCGCTCATTTTTGTAACTAGATTATCTTCATAAAATGCAAAGCGATCAATTTTTGCTTTTGGTGAATAATAATTGTAGGCAGATAGCATAAGAAGAATTATCAATGGTAAAAATGTATGAATGATATTATTTTTTTGTGAAAACTTTAAATGAATGTTTGTAAATAAAAAAAGGTTAACTAATAAAAAGATAATTGGAAAAATTGGAAGAAAGAATCTATAGATAGGCAGAACATCACCGCCAATCCCAATTACATATAAAATGTAAACAAAAATAATTACGAACAATAAAAAAAAATCTTTTCTAATTGTTTTGGTTAGTAATAATGAAAAAACAAGTATTAAAAGAAATCCATAAAATGTATATGTATTGATAAAATCTAAAGTATATCTTAATCCAGATTCTAAATAGGAAAAATTAAATCCAGTTTTTGCATAGAAAGTATTTGGAAGCGGATATCCGTAATAGGTTAATCGAAAAATTAACATTAAGAAATTTGGAAAAAAGAAAATTAACAGAAAAACTAATACTACTTTGTCTTTGATTAATTTCTTAATAGAATGTTGTTTGAATTTATTATAAAATAAATCTATAAAAACTAAACCGAATATCAGCCAGCCTTCCGGCCTAGTTAATGAACCAAGAGTAAATAACGATGAACTAATAAATAAGTTTTTACCATTTCCATTTTTGTAATAAAAATAGAAACCCGCTAATGTTAGAAAAACAAAAAGGGAAGTTTCCATTCCGCTTATTGACCAATACTGAAATGCACCATTAAAAGCCAACATTAACGATGCAGACAAAGCAAATGTTTTTAATACAACAATATTATTATCACTTTTTGAAATTTTTTGAAAAATTAAAATTCCTAAGAAATACAAAATAATAATTGAGGCGGCTCCAAAAAAAACTGATAGAACTTGAGCAGTTTGAACTATTTCTGCATCAACCATTACAAAAAAAGATAATATTATTAGCCAAAGTGGTGATGTATACCCTTCAACATATTCACCTGGATTAAAAACTAAACCATTACCAGCAATAAAATTTTTTACATATTGGAATGTAATAAAAGCATCGTCTTGAATATGATTATTAATAAAGCAGAATTTAATAAATCCAAACACAACCATCAGTAAAATAAGACTAATTAAAATGTTGTTGTTGAATTTTGTTGATGATTTTTCAATCCTAACTACAACATTTCTTTTATGCTTTCTTGTCATAACATTTCTTATTTGAAGTCTAATATCATAAGCCTTAGTTCAGAAAGCAAGATTTTTTTATTTAACTAATTGTTCCAAAACATCAAAATATAATTTCAAGTTAATTTTTTTTATGGACTAATTGTTTAGATAAATCTTTCTACACTATTGGATTTTATTTGCTCAACTTACAATACATCTTTATATTAGCCGAACCTTATATGAAATATTCTTAAACAATTAATTAAATTCATCAGTTAGAGGAGAATTTATGGCGGATCAAAAAAAGTTTGTTCCATTCGTTTCTTCTGAAACCAATCTTGCAGAATTTACAGTTCGTGCATTAATTATCGGTCTTGTTCTTGCTGTTGTTTTAGGGGCTGCAAATGCATATTTAGGTTTAAAAGCTGGTATGACCATTGCAGCTACATATCCAGCAGCTGTGATTGGTATGGCTTTAATTAAATTACTTAAAGGAACCATACTCGAAGAAAATTTTGCTCGTACTGTTGGTTCTATCGGAGAATCAATTGCAGCCGGAGCTATTTTTACACTCCCAGCTTTTTTTATAGCTGGAATTTGGATCCCATTCTATACTCCGGGCAACTACGCAATCTCTGCTGCGGTTATGTTTGCCGGCGGTGTTTTGGGAATCATGTTCGTTGCGTTATTAAGAAGAGTTATGGTTGAAGATGTTGAATTACCTTTCCCTGAATCAGTGGCTGCCGCTGAAATTCATAAAGCTGGTCAACGCGGCGGTTCAGGTTCAAAATTTTTATTTGGAGCAATGGGTATTGGCGCTTTAATTCAAGCGCTTGGACAGTTTAAACTTTTTTCAACATCTGCAAATTATTTGATGTCCTTAACAAAAGGGAACATACTTTTTAGATCTCCAGATGTTAGTCCAGCATACATGGGTGTCGGTTATATTATCGGTCCTAGATTAGCTTCTTTGAATTTTAGCGGTGGAGTTATTGCTTGGGGATTACTTGCACCAATTATTGCTTATTTCAAATTTGGCAACACTCCAATGGAAGGTTATGATTTGCAAGGAACAATCGTGCAAGTTTGGAGAGATTATGTCCGCCCAATTGCAATTGGTGGTATGTTAGTTGGTGCTGGTTATACCTTATGGAAAATGCGGAAGAATTTGATTATAGGAATTAAAAGATCTATCAGCGACGCAAAACGAGCTGCAACCGGAGAACATGTTGAAGACAGAATTGAAAAAGATATTCCATTTAAATGGATTGTAATTGGAATTATAGCCACCGGCGTTGCCACATTTTTTATTTACAACTTTTTTGCAAATGATATTGTTGCTGCATTAGTTGCAACATTAGTAATGATAGTAGCCGGATTTTTCTTTGCTGCAGTTTCTGGATATCTAGTTGGAATCATCGGTTCAAGTAATAATCCAATAAGCGGACTTACTCTTTCTACCTTGGTAGTAGCAGCATTATTGATGGTAGTTTTAGGGATGAGCGGCACAGAAGGTGTTGCAGCTGTTCTTGGTGTAGCAGCAGTAGTATGCGTTGCTGCGGCTGTAGCTGGCGAGATGCTTCAAGATTTAAAAGCCGGTCATTTTCTTGGCGGTACACCATGGAAAATGCAAGTTGGTGATTTAATTGGAGTTTTAGTTTCTGCAGCTGTAATGTTCGTGCCTCTTTTAATTTTGCATGAAGGCAATATTAAATCTGGAGGAACTGGATTTGGTGGTGAACAATTGCCGGCACCTCAAGCTAGTTTGATGGCAATATTATCCAGAGGTATTGTTGAAGGACAAATGGAATGGATTTTAATTTTTACTGGAATGTTGATGGGAGTAGCATTTATTATGATGAATGTTAAAAGCCCTATGCTTGTATCTGTTGGAATGTATTTACCATTAGGAACGACTTTTGCAATCTTTGTCGGCGGACTTATCAAAGGTGCAGTTGAAATGGTCAATGAGAAAAGGAAATTTAATGATGCTCAAAAATCCCGAGTTGAAAATACCGGTGTTCTTTTAGCTGCTGGTTTGATTGCCGGTGAAGCATTAATAGGTCTGCTCTTCGCCGCATTCGCATTTTGGGAAATTCCAATATTTGCAATTTTCGAAGAACCAACTTTCATACTAAGCCTTGTAGTGTTCGCATTTGTAGCTTGGTATTTAATTAGAGTTCCAGTTAAACATGCTGGAAGCCCTGACGAACCAGCGCCACCGCAAGTATCAATTTAATTCATTTTATAATATTATTCCGATACAGATTCTTGTATCGGAATAATTATTTTTAGGGGAATGAAATGCCGCTCAGTTTTTCTGAACGAAGAAAAATTCTAAAGAATGCAAATTACCTTGAACTTCATCCAATTCGTTTGCACAAAGAAGAGTTAAATGAAAATAATCTTGTGACTATCCTAATACCAAAGTTTACAAATCAATTTGTAGTTAAATTTTTGATTCCGAGGATGAAATCTCAATTAATTAAATTAAAACTTGATGAGTTAGGTTCATCTGCTTGGATGCTTTTTGACGGAGAAAAAAATGTAGCAGATATTGCAAAAAAATTGGTTGAGAAATTTGGGGATAAAATTGAACCGGTAAATGATAGACTTACTAAATTTTTAACTGGTTTATATGAACAGAAATTAATTACATACAAAGAAATAAATAAATAAGGAGTTTTACGATGGGTAATATTTTAGGAAATTTAAATCCACAACTATTATGGAATCATTTCGAAGAAATTTGTAGAATTCCTCATCCTTCCAGAAAAGAACAGAAGCTTGCTAAATACGTAACGGACTTTGCAAAGAAAAATAATTTAGAGTTTAATACTGATGAATTCGGAAATATAGTAATTAGAAAATCAGCTACACCTGGATATGAAAACAGAATTCCAGTTGTTATGCAAGGTCATTTAGATATGGTGGCAGAAAAAAATAATGATGTCACCCATGATTTTGATAAGGATCCAATTCAACCTTATGTAGATGGAGATTGGGTTAAAGCAAAAGGAACAACCCTTGGTAGTGATAATGGAATTGGTGCGGCTGCTGCATTAGCTGTATTAGAAGATAAAACCTTGCAGCATGGACCAATTGAAGCATTATTCACCCTTGATGAAGAAACTGGTCTTAATGGTGCACAAGCATTGAAGGCTGGATTCCTCAATTCGAAAATATTAATTAATCTCGATTCAGAAGAAGATGGCGCTTTTTATATAGGTTGTTCTGGCGGACAAAATACTACAGTTAAATTTTCTTTCAAACCTTCCGAAATACCTACAAATACAGTTGCGCTCGAAGTAAAAGTTACTGGTTTAAAAGGAGGTCATTCAGGATTAGATATTAGTTCTGGAAGAGGAAACGCAATTAAATTGATGGCAAGATTATTACATGAATTAAACTACAAATTTGGAATAAGATTGGTAAGTATTAACGGTGGAAGTAAACACAATGCAATTCCTAGAGAATGTTTTTCTGTTATACGTGTTGGGAAAAAATTAGTAGCAGATGTAAATCAATTTGTATTGAATTACAATGACATAGTAAAATCAGAATTAGCCAGTGTTGAAACCAATTTAGCTGTATCAGTTTCAGCAACAAAATCAAAAGGAAAAGTATTTGATAAAACTACCGCCGCCAATTTAATTGATTCGCTATTTGCAGTACCTAACAATGTAATAAAAATGAGTGCTGATATACCTGGTTTAGTTGAAACATCAACAAACCTTGCTGTTGTTACGACAAGGGGGAAAAATGCGGAAGTTATTTTAAGCCAGAGAAGTTCAGTTGAATCGGAAAAGAAAGAAATATCAAATGCAGTTGCAGCAGTTTTTAAACTTGCGAAAGCTGAAGTAAAACAAGGTGATGGATATCCAGGCTGGAAACCAGATGTAAATTCACCAGTTCTCTCTGTTATGAAAAATGTTTACAAAAATATGTACAATATAGAACCAGAGATAAAAGCAATTCATGCCGGACTTGAATGTGGGATTATTAAAGAAAGATTTCCTGAAATGGATATGATCTCTTTCGGTCCAACTATTACCGGAGCTCATTCGCCAGATGAACAAGTTCAAATTAGTACTGTTGAAAAGTTTTATAATTTGCTGAAAGAAGCATTGAAAAATATTCCAGCAAATTGATTTCATTTATTCTTCCTTGGTCATAGGTTTAATAATTAACATATGATCAGGGAAGAGTGTTTTAAAATTTTGAAGTATAAAGGATTCAAATGAGCAACCTTCAAATAGAAAAAACTCAACCGACTGCATTTTATAGGTGGCTGATACTGATTTTTATCAGCTTAGCAATGTTTGGAAATTATTATATTTATGACAGCATTGCACCAATTGCAGATTTGTTAAAAGCTGCAAGAGATATCACAGACGAAGATATTGGTTTGTTGTATTCCTCCTATAGTATTGCTGCAATAATAGTTCTATTAGGCGGCGGATACATAATAGATAAATTCGGTACTAAGATTTCATTATTTGCTTTTGCTCTTATTTGTACTCTGTCAGCTTTTATAACAGCATTTGCACCAGATCAAAATGTAATGTTAGTTGGTCGGTTTCTATTAGGTGTTGGTTCAGAACCATTAATCGTTGCCGTCACAACATCTCTTGCAAAATGGTTTAAAGGAAAAGAATTGAGTTTTGCTTTTGGCTTGAATTTAACAATTGCACGTCTAGGCTCTGTTGCTGCAGATAATTCTCCAACTTGGGCAAAGTCATATTATGGAGACTGGCAAAGTCCACTCTTTATTGCAATCGCATTAGCGATAATTTGTTTAATGGCTACAATTGCATACTGGATATTAGAAAGTAATGCAGAAAAGAAGTTTGCACTAGGTGAAAGATCAGAAATTGATAAATTGGATTTTAAAAATCTTTTCAAATTCGGATTGTCTTTTTGGCTGATTGTTGGATTGTGTGTTACATTCTATTCTGCGATTTTTCCATTTAGAACATTTGCAATCAAATATTTTATGGAAGCACACGGTACAGAAAGAGAGTTCGCTGGGATGCTGAACAGCATTTTACCTTTCTCAGCTATGATTGCAACACCATTGTTTGGATTATTAGTTGATCGAATTGGTAAGAGAGCCCTTTTAATGGCAATCGGCTCGTTTTTGCTCATTCCAACTTACTTGTTAATGACATATACAAACATTTCACTTTTTATTCCAATTGCTATGATGGGGATTTCATTCTCATTAATCCCGGCAGTAATGTGGCCATCAGTTGCATATATTGTCGAGGAAAAGAGACTTGGCTCAGCCTATGCATTAATGACTTTAATCCAACAAGTCGGCCTAGCTGGAATGAATTGGATTATTGGTAGTGCTAACGATTTTTCAAATGCAAGCTTACACAATCCAACTGGATATGATTTAGGGATGTGGATTTTTACATCGCTTGGATTTTTTGGACTTCTATTTGCATACTTTTTGCGAAGATCTGAAGTAAAAGCTGACGGGCATGGCTTAGAACTCAAGAAAAATTGATGGATTAATAACTTTGTACTTTTTTTTGTAAATTACTTTTAAGGAACGGAGTTATTATTCTTGAAAAAATTATTTGAACGATATCAAAGAATAATTTTAATTGTTTTCGTTACATTATTTTCTACAAGTTTAAACCTTGGACAAACATTCGGCTTCGGATGTCTAGGATTGAGTGGATTTTATGCTGGATTCACAAAGCAGCAATACAATACTGACGGAATAAATCAATTTATCAACTCTAAATTTCTTTCTACTTCAAATAAAATTAATTTCAAAGAAGGTTCCGGTTATAGAATAGGCACTAATTTATTCCGAGCCAAGTTTGAAGGTTTTTTTATTTCAGCAAAAGGATATTATCAATTCTTAAAAGAAACTCATGAACTAGTTGAAATTTCTGTTCCTAATTCAGCTAAAGATAAATACACTTTAAATATGAATCATTGGGGGCTTGCAATTGATTTCGGTGTTCCAATTATTTCATTTATTGATTTAAAATTATTAGAAGGTGGGGTACAATTTTTTAATATCGATTTTAATCATCAATATTATTTAAACGATTTAATTCAGAATGAAAAAAAATACGAACCAGAAAAATCTAAAGTCAGTTATTTTATTGGTTCAGGTTTGATTATCCATTTGATCCCCGACTATATAAGTGTTGAAGGAACTGCAGCATATTCATTCATTAAATACGAAAAATTAGTTTCAGCTGAAGGATCATCAATTCCAACTTTGGCAACTGGTAAAATTCCTTTTGACAAGGGAGGTTTTTCGGCAACAGTTCAATTAAATATTGGTTTTCCTCTTTAATCTAGGTGATCTATGAAAATTTCTAAACTTGATAAAGCATCGAGAATTGCAATACGTGACTGTATGGGTGCGAAAAAGGAAGAATCTGTATTGATAATTACAGATGAATTGAAAAGAAAAATAGGTTATAATCTTTACAAGAATGCGCTCAATCTTGGTCATGATGCTCTTTATGTAGAAATGAAATCCAGAGAAATGCATGGGCAAGAACCGCCAGCCCAACTTTCCGAATTGATGAAGAAATTTGATGTAATATTGTGTCCAACTACAAAATCGCTTACTCACACTAATGCAAGAAGAGAAGCATCAGCAATCGGTTGCAGAGTTGCTACTTTCCCAGGCATTACAGAAGACGTTATGGTAAGAGGTTTGAATGCAGACTATAAAAAAATTGCAGCACTCACAATCAAGTTGACAGATATATTAACAAATACTAATGTGGTTAGAGTTATTGCATCCAACGGAACAGATATAACAATGGATATTACTGGAAGGAAAGGGATTGCAAGTAAAGGATTGTTTCATGCAAAAGGTGAAAGTGGAAATCTTCCAACCGGCGAAGCATATATTGCTCCAATGGAAGGAACCTCCAACGGCATTTTTGTAGTTGATGGTTCTATGGCTGGTATCGGTGTCATTAAAGGGAAGCCAATTACATTTGAAGTGAAAGATGGTTTTGCTGTAAATATAACTGGTGGTGCTCAAGCAAAAAAATTAAATGCTGTATTATCCAAATATGATATGCAAGCACGAAACATTGCTGAATTTGGTATTGGAACTAATGATAAAGCAAAATTAAGCGGGGTGCTGCTTGAAGATGAAAAAGTAATGGGGACAATACACATTGCAATTGGTGACAATAAGTCAATGGGAGGTAATGTTCACATTCCTATTCATCTTGATGGGGTAGTAAAAAAACCTACAGTTTATTTTGATGGAAAATTGATTATGAAGAATGGGAAATTGCTCATAAACTAATTTTCCTACTAAGTTCTATTCCCAAATCAATTGGAAATCCACTCATTTTTTTATACATTTGCCGACTAAAAAAAGTAAACTTACCATGAAAATTCTTAATGATTTAAACCAAGAACAGAAAAAGGCAGTAGAATATATCTCAGGTCCTCAAATGATAGTTGCCGGGGCTGGTTCGGGAAAAACGCGCGTTTTGACCTATAAAATAGCGTTTTTGATTGATAAAGGATTCAAACCAGGTTCAATCCTTGCTCTTACCTTTACAAATAAAGCAGCAAAAGAGATGAAAGATAGAATAAGAGCCTTAGTCGGGAAAAAAGCTGACGATCTTTGGATGGGAACTTTCCATTCAATTTTTGCTCGAATTTTAAGAGTTGAAGCCAAAACCCTTAATTATCGTTCCAACTTTTCAATTTATGACCGTGAAGATTCCGTTTCTCTTGTAAGCAATGTTATCGCAAGTTTAAATATTAATTTAGAAAATCTTACTCCAAATTTTGTTCAGCATAGAATCAGTTACATGAAAAATCAAATGATTACGCCTGATCAGTTTAATAAAAGTTTGACATCAACTCTTGCTGATAAAAAATTCTTGGAAATCTATATTGAGTATAACAACCGGTTGTTTGAAAATAATGCAATGGATTTTGATGATTTACTGCTCAAGCCAATCGAATTATTCAAATCAAACAAAAAAACTTTAACTAAGTACAAAAAAATATTCAAATATATTTTGGTTGATGAATACCAAGATACAAACAAAGCTCAATATGAACTTTTAAAATTATTAAGTCCGACAAGAAATAAAGTATGCGTTGTTGGCGATGATGCTCAAAGTATTTATAGCTGGCGAGGCGCAGAAATTAAAAACATGCTGAACTTTAAAAAAGATTTTAAAGGCGCAAAAATTTTCAGACTTGAGCAGAATTATAGATCAACCAAGACAATTTTAGCTGCAGCTGATTCTGTAATTAAAAATAACTCAGAGCAAATTACCAAAACTCTTTGGACTGAAAATAACGATGGCGAATTGCTATCGATGATGAGAGCTTCTGATGAAAAAGATGAAGCACTTCAGATTGTTAAGAGAATCAAAAAAGAAATTTCCAGCAGAAAACTATCTCTAAATGATATTGCAATTTTTTACAGATTAAATTCGCAGTCACGTGCATTAGAAGATGCGTTCAGAAAAGAAAAAATTCCATATAAAATTGTTGGCGGTGTAGAATTTTATCGAAGAAAAGAAGTTAAAGATATATTAGCATACTTAAGAGTTTTGACAAATCAAAACGATGAAGAAAGTTTATTGAGAATTATGAATTTCCCTCAAAGAGGTATTGGCAATACATCCATCACAAAGATGATTGCATTCGCAAGAAAATTAGAACTTTCTCTTTTTGCAACTATGGCTCGTGTATTTGAAGTGATTGAAGTGAAAGAAAGAATTCAAAAAAATGTTAAACAATTCAAACTTCTGCTTGATAAATATATTGACCTTAAAGATCAGCTTTCAATTGGTGAATTAACTTCTGCACTTGTAGATGAACTTGGTGTATTAAGAATTTACAAAGAAGAAAACACTCAAGAATCGATGGCACGTTATGATAATCTTCAAGAATTACTAGCTGCAGTTCAAGAATACAGTAAAGAAAATCCGGATACCAAATTGGATGACTTTCTAGCAGAGGTTTCTCTTGTTTCTGGTGTTGATCAATATGATGAGAAAATAAATTCAGTTACATTTATGACTGTACATAGCGCAAAAGGATTAGAATTTCCATTGGTCTTTGTTACTGGATTAGAAGAAGATATTTTTCCGTTGAGTCCAAGATTTGATTCAGACTCGAAAATAGAAGAAGAAAGAAGATTATTTTATGTTGCTGTTACTCGGGCAAGAGAAAAAGTATTCTTAACTTATTCACGCTCACGATATCGATTTGGAGAGGTTGCATATCAAAGCAGATCAAGATTTTTAGAGGAAATTGATGAAGACACTTATGAAGAACTTTATTCTGGTAGTGGAAGAAAATCTGGCAGAAGAAAAAAAGATAGTTATGATGAGTATTACCAAGAAAGTTTTGATGATTTTGATCAAGAAAGAAGATCACTCCGTGTTGGAAGTAGAGTAACACATCAAGTTTTTGGAATGGGTAAAATACTCCAGATTCTTGGCAACGGCGATATGCAAAAGATTACAATTGCATTCGAAGAACATGGGACAAAACAATTATTATCTAAATTTGCTAATCTTAAATTAATTTAAATAGGAAATTAAAGATGAAGATTGGAATTTTAACTGGCGGCGGAGATTGCCCTGGGCTAAATGCTGTAATTAGAGCAGTAGTTAGAAAATCACTTCAATTAAACTACGAAGTTCTAGGAATTCGTGAGGGATGGAAAGGACTTATCGAAAAAGATTTTGAACCGCTTAATCGTGCATCCATTTCTGGGATATTACACAGAGGAGGAACTATCCTCGGTACTTCGAGAACAAATATTTATAAAATTGAAAATGGCGAAGAAACTGTTATTAAAAATTTGAATGAGATTGGTATTGATGCTTTAATTGCCATTGGCGGAGAAGACACCTTAGGCATTGCATCAAAACTAACAAAAGCTGGTGTAAAAGTTGTAGGTGTTCCTAAAACAATTGACAACGATTTAAACGGAACAGACTATACTTTTGGTTTCGATACTGCAGTTAATATTGCAACTGAAGCAATTGATAGACTTCATACAACTGCGGAAGCTCATAACAGAGTTATTGTTGTTGAAGTAATGGGTCGCCACGCTGGTTGGATTGCAGTTCATGCCGGTATTGCTGGCGGTGCAGATATCATTCTAATTCCGGAACGACCATTTAATATCGATGAAGTTTGCAATGTGATTACTAAACGACATACAAGCGGAAGAGATTTCAGTATTGTTGTTGTCTCCGAAGGAGCAAAAATTCAAACTGAAGCTGAAACTGATAAAGATGGTTCATTTATTTTAAGCAGTCTGAAAAAGGATGCTTTTGGTCATGTTAGATTAGGCGGAATTGGAAATGTTCTTGCTGATGAAATAGAAAAAAGAACCGGTTATGAAACAAGAGCTTCAATTCTTGGATATATTCAAAGGGGCGGTACTCCAACAGCATTTGACCGAGTGCTTGCTACAAGGTTTGGTGTCTTTGCTGCAGAATTAGTTCATCAAGAACAGTGGGGAAAGATGGCTGCTCTTAAAGGCAACGAAATAATCGCAGTTGATCTATCAGAAGCAACCAGTACTCTTAAGACTGTAGATCTTAGTCTATTTGAAGTTGCCGAAACTTTTTTTGGATAAATAATTTATTTTTTATTAGTAAACAAAAATGCCGACTAAAAGCCGGCATTTTTTTTATCAATTTAGTCAATTCTTATTTTATTCATTTTTCTTTTTCAAATCTTTGAATGGAACATGTTTCATCGCAAAATAATCTTTCACATCTTTTCTTAAAACACCAGATAATAAAATTATAGATAATAAATTAGGTGCAGTCATAAATCCTAGTGCAGCATCGCCAAATGCCCAAATCGCTTCTAACTCTGCAATGGCACCAATAAATACAAATAATACAAAAAACCATTTGTAAGGTAGAATGGCTTTCTCTCCAAATAAATAATGTGAAGCTCTATCACCATAGTATGACCAGCTGATCATTGTGGAAACTGAAAAAAGTAGGACACTTATCGTTACAATTTTATCACCGTAGGCGAATAGCCAACTCAATCCTTTCTTAAATGCAATTGATGTTAAGATACTTGCATTATATAATTCACCGGTAAAATTTGGATCAATCCTGAGTTTATAGAATTCTGTATGATACCAAGAACCGGTTGTTATAATTACCAAACCAGTTAAAGTGCAGATTGTAATAGTATCGATGTATGGTTCAAGCAGAGCAACTGAACCTTCTCTTACTCCGTATTTTGTTTTTGCAGTTGAATGTGCAATTGGTGCACTCCCTTGTCCGGATTCATTTGAATATAATCCTCTTTTAACTCCCCAAAGAATTGTATTCATCACTACTAAAAATGTACCGCCGCCAACACCGGCAATTTCTGCGGGAGGATTAAATGCATATTCTAAAATAATTCCAAAGCTTGGCAGTAAAGCTTCATAGTTATAAACAATTATTGCTAATGATGCTAGCACATAAAAAATTGCCATGAAAGGGGAAAGAATTCCGGTTACATTTCCGATTCTTTTTATTCCGCCAATTATAACAGCGCCGACAATTGAAGCTATCACAATTCCGTTAATTAACTGTTGAAGGGATAAATAAAATCCTCCAATGATATGATGCTTAAAAGTCAGTGTACTTGTTGTTCCTAAAATTTGAGTAGCTTCAGAATAAATTTGATCTGATAATGTAAATGCTTGAATCGCATTTCCGGTGGCAAACGAACAGAGAACTGCAAAACTTGCAAAAAGTATTGCAAGCCATTTCCAATTTGTGCCCAATCCTTTTTCTATTGTGTACATTGGGCCGCCGGCTGCTGATCCATCAGGAAGTATATTTCTATATTTATGAGCTAATGATACTTCAGCAAATTTTAGAGAAGTGCCAAATATTCCAGTAATCCACATCCAGAATAAAGCGCCTGGTCCGCCATAATAAATTGCTGTTGCAACTCCGGCAATATTTCCAATTCCTACAGTTGCAGAAATTGCAGTTGAAAGTGCTTTGAAATGATTTAAGTCGCCTTCATCATCCGGATCGTCATAAATTCCGGCAGTTACTTTTATTCCATGCCAGAAATATCTGATCTGAGGAATAAACAATTTGAATGTTATAAAAATACCGGTGCCAAGTAAAAGTACGAGCATTAAAGGGATTGAACCAATTGGAGTTTCTTTACTTGGAAAATTTTTCAATAATTCGAAATTGCCGGGGAACGACCAAACACTTTCAAAGAATGGAAGGCCGCCAATAATTAGAATTGTAAAAATTATTACTAAAGTAATAATTCCAGCAGTTGATTTTTTCATGACGCTCTATTTTTTGTTAAAGAATATTTTTAAATAATTCCTAATGAGCTTAGTAGTACAATTATGATTAAAATAGGTGCAATAAATCTTAGCACAATTTTCCAACCTTTTATCATCCATGGAAAACGTTCAAACAATTTTTCAGAACCTTCTTTTACATATTCTGTCACTTTATCAAATCCCCAGATCCAGCCGACAAATATTGCAATAAAAAATCCTCCAATCGGAAGCATCAAGTTAGATGAAATAAATTCAGTAATTCCAAAAAAAGTAAATCCAAAAACGTCGACTGAAGTATTTGGGCTGAAAGATAAAGCACTTGGTACTCCAAGCAAAAGAGTAATCGTACCAATTATTAAAACTGCTTTTTTTCTAGGCCATTTTTTTTCATCTACAAAATATGCAGTAGTAACTTCCAGCAAAGATACAGTTGAAGTAATTGCAGCAAGCGATAATGCTACGAAAAATAAAATAGCAAACAAATATCCGCCCGGCATCTTTGTAAATACAACCGGAAGTGTTCTAAATATTAAACTTGGACCAACATCAGGATTTTGTCCGGTAGCAAACACAACTGAAAAAATACAGATACCGGCAATCAAAGCAACAGAAGTATCCAAGACTGCAATCCAAACTGCAGAGGTTGGAACATTTTCTTTTCGGGACATATAGCTTCCATAGGTCAGCATAGCACCCATGCCTAAACTCATAGAAAAAAAAGCTTGTCCAAGTCCGGCTAGAATTACATTTGTATTTATTTTACTCCAATCAGGATTAAATAAATATGTCAAACCTTGAGCTGAACCCTCCATAGTTAATCCATAGAACATCAACCCAATAAGAAGAACAAAAAGGAGAGGCATCATTATTTTACTGCCACGTTCAATTCCTTTTTGAACACCAAAATAAACTATAGCCATAGTCAATATCATAACCAATGCAAGCAGTCCTACATTCCAAAATGGCGATGCTGTTAATTCTACAAAATGAGAACTTGCTTCTTCTGCTATATCATAGTTTAATAAATTACCGGTTACAGCTTCAAAGATATAACCTAAAGTCCAACCAGCAACAACAGCATAAAAAGATAAAATGACGAAACCGGCAACTACTCCCATTCCGCCAATACCACGCCAAAATTTAGACTTGTGTAATGTTCTAAACGAACCAACCGGATTTTTTTGAGTAGTTCTTCCAATTAATATTTCAGCAATCAATACTGGAATGCCGATAAGCACAACACAAAAAATATAGACGAAAATAAAAGCAGCGCCGCCATTTTCACCAGCTAAATAGGGGAATCGCCAGATATTGCCAAGACCAACTGCAGAACCGGTAGCTGCTAAAATAAATCCGGCTTTGCTGCCCCATTGTTCTCTATTTGAACCTGATATTGACATTCTTACTCCAGAAAAAAATTTTTGCAAATATTTAACATTAATACTTTAATCGCAACCAAAAAATTAAGAATCGGCATGGAGTTATACTTTTTATGATCTTAGAATAATAATGAAAATCATAGAATTTCATTAAGATTATTCTTGACAAAATTATTCTCGATTAGTATCTTATTAACAGTAATCCAGCCGAAAAAGATTTTAACTATTATTGAGTTGAAAGGATTCAAATAAGTTTTTATCAGCCGAAAAAATCAGTCTACAACCGAAAACAGCCGAGTATTTTTTAATTCTGTAAAAGGAGGCTGCTTATGATTAATTTATTTTATTAAAATCAGCCGAAGTTAAACAGCCGAGTTTAATTTCCTTTTGTAAATATTTTAAGGGTGTTTTATGAAAAAACTTTACGTAGTCCTACTCTTATTTTTGCCGACTATAATATTTGCACAAGCTACAGCTTTGAGCCCAGATGGTGCTATTCCACGTCAGACTCTAACACCGTTACTTTCTTGGACAGCTGATCCAGCTCCTGGACCACCAGATGTTACACATTATCGTGTTACAGTAGCTACAGCATCACCAGTAGTTGGTGGAGTTGGAGTCTACACTGCAGTTGAAGCTAGTCCATTAGTAGCACATGCTGTGACTGTACCTTTAACAAATAATACAACCTATTTCTGGATTGTTGAATCATCAAACGGTGGAGCCGGAGGTCCTTGGGTAAGAACTTCAGCTGAAGCAACTTTTCAGACTATCATGGCAAACCCAATTTTAACTTATCCTACTGGCGGTGCGTCATTTGTTCCTTTACTTCCAACTGTTACATGGACATTTGCCGGAGGAACTGGGGGAGTTACATTTGATATTGAACTTAGTCTGGACGGCGGTGGAACTTGGCCTGGAGGTTTAGCAGTTATCGGACTTCCTGGAACCTCAACGAGTTATACATATACTACTCCATTAACAGCTAATACATCGTATGTGATTAGAGTAAGAGCCAAAAATGGAATAGAAGCTGACAAAGTTTCTTCCGAAAATGCATTTACAACTATAGGTGCACCAACAGCAACTGCAGCAACTTTCGTGACTGCAACATCATTTCAAGCAAATTGGAATGCATATGGCGGTGCAACAAGTTATTACATTGATGTTGCAACGGATGTCGGTTTTACAAGTATATTAGCTGGATATAATAATTTACTTGTCAGTCCCTTTGGTACAAGTTACGTTGTTACTGGTTTAACTGCTGGTACAACATATTATTACCGCGTAAGATCAAATAATGGAACGTTAACAACTCCAAGTTCAAATACAATCACAGTAGTTACAATACCACCAGCTCCGGTAGCAACTGCAGCTACTTTAAAGACACAAACGTCATTCCAAGCAAATTGGAATGCTGCTTTAGGTGCTACGGGATATAGAGTTGATGTTGGTACTAGTCCTGGTGGAACTGATATATTAAGTAATGTTGATGCTGGAAATGTCCTTTTATATTCAGTTACTCCCGTTGCAAATGGAAAAAATTTCTATTATAAGATTCGTGCATATAACGGAAATGGAACAAGTGGAAATTCAAACGAGATAACTGCATTGACAATTCCTAGTGATATTAACACTGCAGTTGAATCGAATGTTACTGGTACAAGTTTTACAGCCAATTGGACGGCACCAGCTCCAGCACAAGTAATTACTGGATATTATTTAGATGTTGCAACTGATGCTGGCTTCACAGCATTTGTTACCGGTTTTAATAATTTAAATGTGGGTGCTGTTGTTACTTACAATGTAACTGGACTTTCAGCAAATACTAATTATTGGTATAGAGTTCGCGCATATAATGCGAGTGGTACTAGCGGAAATACGGGAACAACAGAAGCCGTAACAACTGGTCCTCTTGCAACTGCTGCAACACTTGTAACACAAACAACATTTCAAGCAAACTGGACTGCAGTTGGCGGAGCTGCATCATATTCTATAGATATTGGTACGACAAGCGGTGGAACAGATATTATTAGCAACCTTAATGTTGGTAACGTTATATTTTATTCTGTAAGTGGACTTACGGCTGGAACAACTTATTATTATCGCGTTAGATCAAATCTAAATGCCAGCAATTCGAATACAATTACAGTTGTTATGGTGCCACCAGCTCCAGTGGTTGATGCTGAAACAAATTTATTAGGCACTTCATTTTCAGCAAATTGGTTTGCAGCACTTGGTGCTACTGGTTATTTTTTAGATGTAGCAACCGATGCTGGTTTCACTTCTTTTGTTACTGGGTTTAATAATTTATCAGTAGGCAATGTGCTTACTTATAATGTAACTGGGTTAACACCAGCAACAACATATTATTACAGAGTTAGAGCAAGCAATACAAGCGGAACAAGCGGTAATTCAGGAACCGAAACAGTCTCCGGATTAACATCACCGCCGTCATTTGCTGGAGGAAGTCCGGCAAATTATGCAGTTGGTGTTTCGATTCAGCCTTCATTTGCATGGACTGGCGCTGGACCAAGTTATTGGTTTGAATTAGATAACGACAGCAATTTCAGTTCTCCATTAGTATCAGTTGGACCAACTGCGAGCACCTCATACGATTTCTTGCCTTATGTAACAACTGCAACAACTGTACTTTCAAACAGCACAGTTTATTATTGGAGAATTAGACAAACCGGAAGTGCTTGGGTATCAAGAGAATTCCAAACTTGTGCACCAGCAGTTCCATTGATAACAACAATTAGTTTAGCCGGAACCGATGCAACATTGTATTGGTATCCGTTACCATATCAAACTGGTTTAAAGTATGATGTATTGTATTCAACAAATTCTAACATGAGCGGATTTTTAACTGCTGCAGATTTGACAACCACAAATCATACTTTAACTGGATTAACAATAGGTACTACATATTATGTTCAAGTAAGAGCAAAGAATAGTGCTGGAACTGTAATTCATTCTTATTCAACTGTTTCAAACTTTACAGTACCAGGTTTACCAACACCATATCCTTCATATCCAACTGGCGGCGTTACAGTTTATTCAAATCCTCCTTATCTGTATTGGTATATTGGAAGTATTTTCCCAGGATTAGAATATGAAGTTAGATACGGAACATCGAATACAGATACAACTCCAGCAGATGGCATGATTGATACTGGTACAAATTTAGCACTAACTACAAATTTATATACAACATTTCCAGCAGCTTTAACAGCTGGACAAACTTATTACTGGCAAGTAAGATCAAAGAGCGGAGCTAATTATTCACCTTGGTCTTCAATTGTCAGCTTTAAAGTGTTTAATACGGTTCCAACTTCGCCAATAGTACCATTCCCATCATATCCAACTGGAGGAGCGACAGTTTATTTTAATCCTCCAACTTTCTATTGGTATTTAGGACAATATGCAACCGGACTCGAATATTACGTTGAATGGGCAACGAGCAATTCTCCATTCACAGCAATAGGAAATTCAGGTTGGATTAGCACAGAATATTTTTCATTAACAACAAATTTATCAGCCGGGCAGACATATTACTGGAGAGTAAAATCGAGATTAGCAGCTCCTCCAAATACTGAGTCTTCTTGGTCAACCATCGAAAGTTTCGTAATGGCATCAACAGTAGGAGGTGGTGTAACTGCACCAACTCCGTCAACACCTATCGGCGGTGTAACTATTTATGACCTCACACCAACTCTTGAATGGTTGTCATTTTCAACTTCAACTCTTGAATATAGAGCGCAATGGTCACCATACCCAAATACTAACTTAAGTGGTGAATTAAACCATGCAACTGTTGTGACAACTGGATGGCAGTCAGGTCTAAATTATACATTAACGGTACCTCAAACATTGACTGCGGGTGTAACATATTACTGGCAAGTTCAAGCCAGGTTGCAATCAAGTCCAACTACAGTATCGGCATGGTCTTATGTTGTAACATTTACAACCGCCGCCAGTGCTACTGCAATCGTTCCTTTGATTGGTAGCCCGAATTACGGACAGCCGATAAATAACACAACTGCAATTTTATCTTGGAGGATTCCAACAATCAGCAGTTCTCCTTTAACTTATGATGTAAATTACTCTAAAGAAGCAGACTTCAAAACCTTTTCAACTATACCAAATGTAAAAGAAACAAATGTAGAGATAAAAGGATTAGAAGTTGGAAAGAAATATTATTGGAGAGTTTTATCGAAAGCCAATAATGGATCGGTATCTATGTACTCTGCAACTGGTTCATTCAGCACAAGTAATTCAGTTACCAGTGTTGAAGAAAATTCAGAATTGCCAAGCAAGTATGAATTGCACCAGAATTATCCTAACCCATTTAACCCTACTACAAGAATTACGTTTTCTTTATCAGAAAATTCGTTCGTGTCATTGAAAATTTATGACATGCTTGGTAGAGAAATAAAATCTCTTGTAAGTAACGAAGTTGTTTCAGGTAACCATTCTGTTGAATGGAATGGTACAGACAACTTTGGTAATAAAGTAGCAAGCGGGACCTATGTTTATAGGATTACTGCCGGCAATTTTATTTCGGTTAAAAAAATGTTGTTAATAAAATAAGGAGGGGAAAATGGGAAAATTTGGAGCAACTCTTTTTGTGTTTATAATGCTGGTTACAGTAGCATTAGCTTTATATGCATGTCATCAAGCATACTTTGCTTAGTTATAAAAACGAAAAATAAATGTGTAAAAGAAGGTCACAATTCGTGACCTTCTTTTTTTATGCTCGAAATGAATTGCAAAACTTCAGCGTAATTACTAAACATTTGTAAGTTGAGTTTAATTTTTTTTTATAAATTTTTATATTTGACTGTAGTGTTAAATACGAAAGTTAATAATGACAAAAAATTATATTTCGAATAAAGACGAATCAGTAAGAATGTTCAATAATGATTTCTTAGAAAAATTTTCTAGAGTTCATTGGACAGTTCCATTAATATTATTTATTCCCATTATTTTGTTTTTTTTGTATAGAACATTATTTGTTTTTAAAATCGATTTCACTCAAACCATTCTTCTTGTTGCCCTTGGATTATTTGTTTGGACTTTTACAGAATACTTTTTACACAGATTTATTTTTCATTATGAGCCAAGCAGCAAGGTAGGAAAAAGACTGCATTTTATGTTGCATGGCGTGCATCATGATTATCCTAAAGATTCAAAAAGGTTAGTAATGGTTCCAACAGTAAGTCTACCTTTGGCATCACTCTTTTACATTTTATTTTTATTTATTTTCGATAATGTTAATGTTAATCCTTTTTTTGCCGGTTTTCTAATTGGATATTTATTTTATGATATAACGCATTATGCAATTCATCACTTTAATATGCATTCAAAATTTTGGCTTTTTATCAAGAACCATCATATGAAACATCATTATCAAGCCGATGATAAGGGATTTGGAGTTAGTCAGCCATTATGGGATTTTGTTTTTGGGACTGATTTTACCAAAGCAGAAAGAGAAATAAAAACAAATGAATGATTATATAGTGCAATTAGGTTTTTCTATTTTTCAAAAGAATGAAATCAAATGAAATTAAGAATTTCAATTATAACTGCTGTATTATTTTTTATCTTGTTTTCGAATTGTTCCGTGAATGTAAAAGCTGAGTCAGAAATTTATTTTCGATTTAACCAGTTAGGTTTTCTTCCGCTTGAGCATAAATCTGCGGTAATATTATCGAATACAAAATTTGAAAATGTTTCAGCATTAGTACGTGATGCTAGAACTAATAAGATAGTATTTTCATCACTAATAAATGATTTTCAAGTTTATGGGAATTTTAAATATTCATTTCAACTTGATTTCTCGTCGGTTCAGTTAAAAGGTGAGTATTATCTTGAGATTGCAGATTATAGATCAACAGTTTTTCCAATCAATGAAAACGTGTATAAAAATGTTGCAGAAAAACTTTTAGATTTTTTTAAAGTTCAAAGGTGCGGTTACACTGATCCTTATCTGCATGATGTGTGTCATATTTCTGATGCTACCAGCTTAATTGAAAATGGTAAAGTTATCAACAAGTCAATGGATTTAACCGGCGGCTGGCATGATGCCGGCGATTATGTGAAGTTTTTGAATACAACTGCTTTTGCAACATACATGCTTTTATTCTCTTATGATTTTGATCCGATCAAATTTGGTTTTGACAATAATAAAAATGGTACTCCTGATATTTTAGAGGAAGCAAAAATCGGTTTAGATTGGTTGCTTAGATGTTATGTTGAAAAAAATAAGTTGGTTGTTCAGGTGCAAGATCTTAATGATCATGAAGTCGGGTGGAGACTTCCTGAAGATGATCTTCTGCAATTTAATAGACCAGCATTTATCGGTTCTGGCAAAAATCTTATTGGGATCTATTCTGCCGCATTAGCACTTGGTGCAAGAATATGGCGGGATAAATTTTTCTATAAAGAATTTTCAGATAAATGTTTACAGACTGCTGAAAAAATTTATTCTCATAGAAATTCGAGTGTAGATGTTGACAGCAGCGGAAGCGGAATGTATTTGGATAAATATTTTGAGGGTAAGTTGGCACTTGGAGCTGTAGAGTTATTCATTACATCATCAAAAGAAAATTATTTGATTGATGCAAAGATTTACGCAGATTCTGCTGGTTCAGATTATTGGTGGAGTTGGGGAGATGTTAATAGTCTTGCTCATTATCGGTTAACAAAATTTGATTCTAAATTCCAAGATTATATCAAAAATAACCTTGTACATTTTTCGAAAACAAAAGAGACCAATTTGTTTGGTAAAGGTGTTTCGCCTACATGGGGAACAAATGTTACACTTCTTGGAATAACATTACAAAATATTTTATGGAAGAAACTTTCAAATGATAATTCATTTGATACAGTTTCCTTTATTCAAAAGGATTACATACTTGGCAGAAATCCATGGGGTTTAAGTTTCATTTACAATGTTGGCAAAAAATATTCAAAAAACTTTCATCATCAAATCTCATTTCTAAAAGGACAATTACCAGGTGGTTTTGCAGCTGGTCCAGCCACCAGCGAATTTATCAAAGGTTATAAAATCCCTTATGAACAGCAAGACAGATTATCCATATTTCAAACATCTGATGCTGCATATAGAGACGATCGAATGGATTTTATAACTAATGAACCTACAATTACGGGAAATGCAACAGCTCTCTTTGTTTTTGGAAACCTTAAAAATTAAGTTAGTTAATGTGTCTTATTATGAAGCAGCATCCCATAGATGGAACGAAATTTCAACATATTCTTCGTTTTTTGGATATATAATGAATTTTTAGTGGCATATGATTTGGTTTGATCAATGTTAATTAATGTAAAAAATGGGTGAATTATGGTCAACTCTATACGAAGAATACCTTCAGGATTTAACTTTATTGATAAAAATTGGGGTGGTATTTATAGAGGTGGAAGTTATTTAGTTAGCGGACCGAGAAAATCCGGAAGAACACTTCTTGGTTTGCAGTTTGCTTTAGAGGCTGCCAAGGCAGCAGAGGTTTGCTTATTTTTTACTTTAATGCGTCCCAAGGATCTAATGATTCAAGCTGCTTCTCTTAATTTTGATATTCAATCATACATGAATCAAAATTTAATAATTGTCGTTAGAGTTGCACCTCCAAATGAAATATATGATATGTACAATCCCGATGATTATTTAGTAGAATACTATAATGATATAATAACAGTTGTAAATCAATATAATCCAAGCAGAATTATTTTTGATGAACTTACACCATTTGTTGGGTTTAATAATTTAGATTATCTAAGAGATACATTTTTGAATACTCTTGAAACCATTGAAGAACGAGATATTACAAGTATGTTTGTAATAAGTGAACCGGCTACTCAAAAAACTACATCAATTATTGAAGGTTTATCTCAATTCGTAACTGGAATAATTCAGCTGAGAAAGCAATCAGGTACCGGAGAAAGGTACCATGGTGGTTTGGTAACTATAACTCCAAATGTTGGGCATACTGAAGGAGAGTTTATTTCAGATTTTCGCATAGAACCTTATAAGGGAGTAACCACAGATTTTTCACAAGCAACGTTAATGACTGAAGATTATCCTACGTTTGGTCAAAACAGAAGAACTTTCAGCATGCCCACAAAACTGGATTCACCAAATGAACCGTATGCCTTTTCAAATATTTATAATTATAATGATTTTTTACTTATCTTAAACAATCAAATTGCACTTTATAAAAGCACTGGTCAAACTTTCAATTTAATTTCTTTTAGATTAGACCAAGGTGCACAAATAAAAGGATTATTATCAATTAATCAATTGCAAAATGCTGTTAGACAAGCTTCAAGTAAGAAAGATAAAATTTGCGTTATTGATAATAAAGTTATAGTACTTTTAGTTCGTGGAAGTATTAAAGGTTCTGTAGATTTAATCTCAAGGGTACAAAATAATTTACCTAGCAGAGATGAAAATTATTTAATGGCTATTGCAGATTCAATTTCAATTTTTAATCTTGAAGTTGACGAAAGAGTTGAAAATGCTGAATCAATGATGGAAATTGTTTTAACAGCAGATGCTAGAACAAGAGACACATACCAGCCTATAAATAAATATATAGGATAATGAAAAACTGTGCACAAATACTTTTTATTATATTTCTTTTCGCTTCGTATTCTTTTGGTCAACAAGTAAGGTCAGAAAATCTAAGACGTCAAGGTCAATTCTATAAGGATGAAGGTCGCTATAGAGAGGCTATTGATCAATTCAATAAATTCATTTCAGCAAACCCACAATTAGCAGAAGGGTATCATTTGCGAGGTCTTTGTTATGAGAAGACAACAGAATATCAATATTCGGTTTTAGATTTGCGAAGAGCAAGAAGACTTGATCCAGCAAATAGTAAAATTCAGCAAGACCTTGCAAGAGTAATTTCAATATGGCATGAGTTGCTTTATAAAAAAATTGAAGGTCATAAAAGAGATATTGCAATTGATCCGAATTATGCATTCAGTTATTTAGAAATTGGTAAGTCCTATAGATGGTTGGAAGAATGGGCTAATGCTGAAATTTGGTATGACGAGTATTTAAAGAGAGATGATAATGCATCTCCAGATGAAATAATAAGGTACACCGAAATTTTAGCAAAGACTGGCTCAATAACTAAAGGGGAAAAGATTCTTAAAAAATATGTTGAAAGATATCCTGAAGATTGGAGATTATGGAGTAGATACGGATATTTTACACTATGGTTAGCAAAATATAAAATTGCTGAAGATGCTTTCACTAAAGCATTAGGATTCAAACCATTTTTTAAGGAGGCAGAAGATGGGCTTGATATTGTGCGAAATCAAGCATATTTAGCTCAATACCAACCTCGCGCATTTGAAAGGGTTTATCCAATTGACCGATTTTATAGTATCTTAAAAAGAGATCCCGAAAATTCTCAAATCAGATATAATTTGATTTCAGAGTTATTAATAGCTGATAGATATAGCGAAGCATACGAACAACTTCAGCTGCTTCAGGTAACAAATAGCGAGGATGATAAATTTAAAGAATTTTGGAAAATAGTGACTACTCACCGTGATAGTGTATTTACAAGCGATATAAACCAATACACTGAAATAATAAAACAGAACCCGAAGGATAAAGATGCAGTAATTAAATTAGCTACAGCTTACGCGAATTTATATTACTATGATAGCGCTATTGAAATTCTTAGTGAATATCTTGAAGATGTTTCCAAAGAACAAGATTTAGACGCTCGTTTTATGTTAGCAAAATTTGCTGCTTGGAATTATGAATGGGAAAAAGCCATTGCAGAATTAAATAATTTGCTAAGTCTTGATCCAAACAATTTAGATTATCAATTATTGCGTGGTCAAATTGCTGTTTGGACTGTTTTGGATTTTGAGATCGGCGAAAAATATTTACTAAATGTTGTTACCAACCGCCCCAATGAATTGAGCGCCTATATTTCCTTAGCATCGTTGTATTCTTGGCAAAAGAATTTCCCAGAAGCAAGGAAGTATCTTGACATTGCAAATAGAATTGCTCCTAACAGCACCGAAGTTGAATCTGCAGAAAGTAATTATGCTCTTCATCTATCTGCATATGAAGAATTATTAGTTTTTGATATTAAAGCTGAAGCTGGCCGATTAGCTGCTAAAGGTGATTGTTCAGCAGCTCGAAGTAAATATGAAGAATATTTTACTAAGAGAACTGCTCCAACAAGGGATGAATTAATTGAGTATGCAGATATTGTTACATGCGATGAAGATTATCCAAAAGCTATTGAGATTTATGATAGGTTATTAGCAGATGAATTTGAGTATCGTATCGCATTGTACAGAGCGAGGAATTATTATTATAATAAAGATTCACTTCTTGCAGTTACAGAACTTGAAGCTCTACAAAAATTAAAACCAGAAGATAAACAAACAGAATTATTCTTAGCTGATGCATATGCTATAACTGATCAGCCATTCAAAGCTGAAGAGATTTATAGAAAAAACCTGGCGCTAGCTGAGACACCAGAAGATATTAAGTTGATTAATGAACGATTCTTATTTTTAAGTGAATCATATATTAAAATTAACGAACTTGAAAAAGCAAAAAGTATACTAAATGAACTTTCACATAAGGAGAATAAAAGCGAAGTTGATAAACGCAGAATAGCACTTTCTGAATCATTTATTAACATTAGAGATCTTGAGCAAGCTAGAGAATTACTTGATAAAATGTCGACAGAAACGACTGATTCAGAGCTAATTAAAGAAATTAATAAAAGACGGTTTTATTTAGCTGACGCTTATGCTATTAAAGAAGACTATAGTGAAGCTGAAGAGATTTACAATTATCTATTACGATCTGCAACCGATACTTCGGAAGTTCGTATAATAAAACAAAGGTTAAGTTGGATTCCGGAATATGGATTTAGTGGAGGCGTTTCTAGGTTGGGAAACTTTTTATCAGTTTTCATTCCAACTAATATTGGTTTAGCTCCATTTTCTAACTACTACCGCGATAATCAAAATTTGAAATTCTGGAATTACGGTTTTCGCATTGATGCTGGGATGTTAGGAATGTTCAGCTTAGGCGGTGTTTGGACACGCACAAAAATTAATGCATATAATAATAAAGTTTCTTTTACTAGCTTAAAAGGAACATTAGGATTTATGTTCTTAAAATATGGCTCAGTTTCAGCGAGTATTGGCACATTATCTATACTTGGAGAAAAAAGTAAATGGATTGGGGATTTTGTAATTAAAGCTGAAATACCAGATCTGTTTTCAATTTCTGCTTATTATGATAATAATGATGCAAGGTTACTTCTTTATTCTCCTACATTAATTTATACTAGATACAAAGCTGAACTATATAGATTTTCAGGATATTATCTACACAGAAATGCTCTAAGACTTTCGACAACGTATAGTTATTATGAATTATCTGATAAGAACAAAGGAAATGATTTCATGTTTAGAATTGGAAGAAAGTTTTTTGAAGGTGGTATTTTTGGTTATGAATTTTTCTTCTCAGATTTTGCTTTTATATCTCCTATTTATTATTCTCCTCAAGATTTTATTTCTCACAGTATTTGGGGCGAATATTCTTGGCAGTTCGATAAAAATTTTAGATTTAAAGTTGGGGGAAAAGTTGGATATGTTCCGGATGTTGATTTTGTTGTATCCGAAATTTTTGGAGAAATAAATTATAATCCATTTCTTGGTTTAAATATTAATGCCAGAATTGGATATTCAAATAGTTTTAGATATGATACTGGATATAGGGCTTTTTCAGGTGCAATTTCAGCTTACTGGAGTATTTATTAGTATTGCAAAAATAAATTTCAATTCAGTATTTTAATTCAAACATTCTTTTCAAATTATTAAAAATCTATTATGGACAAACTTGGAACACTTTTTTATATAACATTTTTATTAATAATAAATTTTAGCCAAGTGAATGGTGGAAAAAATTCAAATTTGTTTGATACTTTCTCGTCAGTTTATTTTTTCTATTCGCAAATTGATGAAAAGCCGGATAATACCTTTACCTCTATTCAAAATAAACCAGGCAGATTTGTCCCTCTTTCAGGTAATCTTGAGCAGATGAAAAAATTTTTTAATTCACTTAAAACTTCTAAAAATAATGTTATTAGAATTGCACATTATGGTGACTCATTAATTCAAGGAGATTTAATTAGTGCACATTTAAGAGATAGATTTCAATCTGTTTTTGGCGGTACAGGTGCGGGATTCCTTTCGATAATTTCAAATGATATAAAGATGCGTTATACAACAAAGCACACTTTCTCAGAGGATTGGGAATATGTTTCAATAGTTACTCGTAATGCAGCTCGTCTTCCATTAGGCATATCCGGTTCTGTTGCAATTCCAAACTTAAATAGTTGGGTAAAATATGAAGCACAAGATTATCTACCGTCAACAACCTCTTTCAATAAAATTAAAATTTATTATAGTCACGCTGAAAGTATTTCTTTGTTAGAGTATATAATTGATGAAAAAATTAAAAGACGAGTTTTTTTAGAAACTGGCTCTAATTTAAACACACTAGAAATTGATTCTGAAGGTTCATCGCGTTCGATTGAGATAAAATTTATATCAGGGAAATCACCTTATATTTATGGTGTAAGTTTAGAATCTGGAAATGGTGTATACCTTGATAATTTTTCAATGCCGGGGAATACCGGTTCGTCTTTACTCGAAATCCCTGAAAATGTATTAAAAGAATTTAATAAAGTTAATGAGTATAACTTAATTATTTTGACTTATGGAGCTAATGTTTCATCGCCTTATAGCGGAATATTTCAAGTATATGAAAATAAAATGGTTACTGTAATTGAACAATTTAAAAAAATATTTCGTAATGCTAGTTTTTTGTTAGTTGGGGTAGGGGACAAAACCATTAAAAGAGGAAACCAATTTATAACAAATCCTGATGTTGATAAGCTATTAAACACTCAAATGAAAATTGTTGAAAAAACTGAGATTGCATTTTGGAATCTTTGGAATGCAATGGGCGGACAAAATTCAATGGCAGAATGGGTAAATGCGGCACCTCCAATGGCATTGCAAGATTATAGTCATTTTACCCCGATTGGTGCAGAAAGAGTTGCAAATTTGGTTTATGATGCGATCCTTGATCTTTATAATCGATTTGAAAATCGTAGATAAAGAAAGTAATAAGTTAACTGGATTTTTTATACCTATCTTTTAAGTTCTTCAAATAACTTATTTACTTGCAATAATTTAGTTAAAAACCTATATTGTAGCTGAATTTGTTTGGATATGAGGCATTGACTTAATTTTGTTTTTACATGATACATTTAACTTACTCGAAATGGTGAATTTTAATAGAATTTGATTAATAATATGGCATTTTCTTTGTTGGCAATTTTTGCTAACTCTTAAAAGAAAGTTATGCTAAAAGACATTAATAAATATAAAATTGCACTTGATAATAGAGAAGTGCAGCCGCCCAAAAGGAATCTTTCCAAGGAAAAATTAAGAACAATTTTTGTTTCTGGATTTCTTTCAATTCTTCTTTTCATTACGATACTTATTACGCTGCCGATGACAATCTTATCATGGTCAAACTTGTTTGTTTACTCCTCGATAGTATCCTTGGTAATTTTTCTCTTTATTCTTCTGATCAGATACTTTGGAATCTTGTTCATGGCATATTTTTACAACACAAGATATACGGTTCAAAACAAACCAGGCTATTATCCTTTTGTTTCTATTATCGTTCCAGTTTACAACGAAGGAAAAGTTCTGGATTCATCAATTAGCTCTCTGCTAAATCTTGATTATCCTAATTATGAAATTGTAATAGTTAATGACGGCTCAACAGACAATACTGCTCAAGTTGGAGAAGCAATAGTTGGCTATCACAGAGGAAGAGTTGGCACAATAAAAGTTTCTTTGATTAATAAACCTAATGGTGGAAAATCAAAAGCTTTGAATGCCGGTATTCAATATTCAGAAGCACAATATGTACTTTGTATGGATGGCGATTCACAGCTAACTACAAATACACTCCGTATGGCAATGCGCCATTTTGATGATCCATCCGTTGGTGCAATTGCTGGAAATGTTAGAGTTCAAAATCGAAAAAAAATTATTACAGATTTACAAGCGCTCGAGTATTTAGAAGGTTTGAACTTAGCACGAAGTGCGCAAGGATTCTTGCAAATGGTAAACATTATTCCAGGCCCAATTGGTGTATTTAGAAAAATCACATTGAAGGATGCTGGCTTTTATTCAAGCGATACTTTTGCAGAGGATGCAGATATAACTTTGAAAATTCTTGCAAAAGGATGGAAAATAATTTATGAACCCAATGCTATTGCATATACCGAAGCACCTGGAACAATTCATCAGTTATTAAAACAAAGATATAGATGGACACGTGGAATACTTCAAGCAATTAGAAAACATAAAAGATATTTATACAATCCGACTGCAAACTTTAATAATAGTTTTATTATGTGGTCGATGTTTTATGAAGCATTAATTTGGCCCGGTATGAACATATTTGTAAATCTCTACTTTATTATTGTCGGATTATTTTATGGAATACATGTTACGTTATTCCTCTGGTGGGTCGGAATAGCTGTTCTCGATATTATGTCTGCAATCTATTGTATTGCAGCTGAAAAAGAAGAATTCAGATTAGTTCCTTATGCAATTATTTATAGATTGATATTCATTCTTTTGATTGATGTAACAAAAGCTATGGCTACTGTCGAAGAATTTTTGGGAATAAGAATGACATGGGGAAAATTAGAAAGAGCTGGTAGTTCTGCTGCAGCTTCATATTCAATTAATCCAGCTCCAAAAGCAGCAAGTTAAAAAGAAATTTATTTGAGGTAAACATGGAATTAATTCCTATACTTTCATTGATTATTCTGGTTGCTACTATTTCAACTTTTATATTGGCAGTTGGAGCTTATATACTTTACAAAGTGCGTGAACGAAAAGGAATCACTGCACAAGCAGTTCAGCCAGCTGCAATTCCGGGTGAACTTGTTGCTCCAGCACCAATTGCTGTTGAACAAAGAATTGCACAACCAGAAAGAAGAACTTTTGAAGTAATGGCGCCCGAACAACAGTATGGATATGATATGCAAAGGCAGCCAGTTTATACTGGTGGTCAAGAACCATCGAGAGGGCCAGAATTAAAACCAACATACGTAGGTGCTGGACCGAGCGGCGAATCTCGCTATCAGCGTAAAACTAGTGATGAGGCTAGATATACGGATTCTGACCGTGCAGCTTCAAAAAGAAAGTTTATGCGATATACTAATGAAGGTTATGTTGAGCCAGGCAAAAAGAAAGATAAACATGAGGAAAATCTAAGGTGGCGGTAACAACACCAAGAGGCTTAAGAGTTAATTATCCAATAATTTTTCTCAGCGGTCTCGTATTGTTAATTACTGGTATTCTTGTTTTTTTGCTCATAGTGAAAAATATTTATGGCAGCTATGAGATTAAAGAAATTTTACCTACAAAAGAAAATCTTCAAGCTTACTCAAGCGAAAACAAATCTGTAAAAGCAGCAATTCTATATTCCAGCTATACTGAAAATATGCTTCCTTCTGGAAGTACTTGGCTGAAAGACAATGTAGATACTTGGAAGAAATTTGTAAAGAATTATAAAATGCCCTATGATGTAATTTCCGATCAAGCCATTGAACTTGGTGAACATTTTGGATATAAAGTTATAATTTTACCCGGATCAAAATCTTTAAGCGATAAAGAAGTAATGCAGCTCCGAAAGTTTTTAGAAAATGGTGGTAGTATATTTGTAACCGGGGGACCAGCTACTTTTTCTGATGAAGGTAAATGGCGAGGATGGGATTTTTTTACAGAAGTATTTGGAATTAAATTTAACAGAGAAATAAAACCTGAAGAATTCTATAAAGTTCACACACTGAGAGGTAATTTACCTTTGACTGCTGGAATTCCTACTGGGTATGCTTTGAAAATTGCTACTTGGGATAGACCAATTTATGCAGAAGTTTTAGAACCGCGTACAACTCAAGTGAGCTTTTGGTATGACTTTAGAAAAGAAGCTGGGTTAGTAAGAGAGGAAATTGAAAAAAGTGCTGGTATTGCATTTGGAACATATGGTAAAGGAAGATTTGTTTGGTATGGTTTTGAAATAAATTCTGTTGTAGGAATTCAGAAAGATTATATTAATTTCGAAAAACTTTTTACAAATTCATTAAACTGGTTAACTTACCAACCTACTGCATTAGTAAAAGATTGGCCGGCACCTTATGAAGCAGCAATGATAATTTTACCAACAGTTTCTTCAAGCGCCGGAAACATTGCTAATTTAAATGGTGTAATTAATTTTAACCAAACTCCCACTACTTTTTTTGTTGATGTTGAAAGCGGAATGCGATATCCCGGATTAATAAAATCCTTGGCAAAAAAAGGAGATATTGGAGCAATTGTAGATATCGGCTTCCTTGAATTTCCAGAGGATACTATAAATAAACTATTTTCTAAAGAGGTTCAAACATCAAGTCTTGCATTTGCAAAAGATACGCTTTCAAAAATATCTGGAAAGGAAGTAAAAGCATTTTCTCCCCTAAATGGGTATTATGATGATAATACTCTTCAGGCTATGGTATCGAATGATTTTGATGTTTTGGTTACAGATTCACTTACAGATCGTTCAGTTCCTGAAATTAGAATCCGAAACAATAAACCAATATTGATAATAACTAAAACTGCTAGAGATGATTTAGAAATTGTCAGAAATTATGGTTTGACAAATACTGAATATCAATTATATACTTATGAAGAAGATGTTGACCGAATATTATTTGAAGGCGGTTTATATGTTTTAAAAGTTCATTCTGAATATCAGCTTCAACCACAGTATGTTTCTGTTATTCGGGATATTATTCGTTATGCAAAAAATAAAAAAATGTGGGTTACTTCCATTGGGGAATTAAAAAATTGGTGGAGTCGTAGAGGCGGAATTGAAGTTCGATATGAAGCAAGAAGTCAAAGAAGAATTTCAGTTGAATTTACAAACCCAAGTGAAAATAGAACTGAAGAACTTGTTGTACAAATTAACTTAAATAAGAAAGTTAAAAATCTTGAAGTATCATCCGATATTATAAATACAAAAATCCCAAGATTTGAACTAAAGAATAACGGTCAGACAATCTATTTCTATATTGACCGTATGGAACCAAATGAATCACGTTCAGTATTAGTTGATTTCGAAAACGTAGACAGTTTATAATTTGCTGGATTTAAAGCAATAGTTTCATCTTTAGATTTTAGATAAAATACCAGCCGAGATCATTTATCAATAACAACATTTTATTAATAATAATTTGTTTATTATTAACAAAACTCTTAACAATTTGTTAAATTATTCCATCAAAAAAGAATAAATAGATTAATACCGTGGATAAAAACATTTTGAAAGTATTGCCTATCTCAATTATTCTTGCCGCTTTAGCCTTTAATACTGGTTGCGTGGAATCTTTAACTGACACACAAAAAACTGGTAATCCAACAATTGAAGTTACTAGCCCAGCAACCGGAGACACAATTATGATTGGCGATACAAAAGTATCTTATCAAGCGGCGGAAGGGGCTAATGGAACTGGACTTTCTTTTTATGAAGTCTATGTCAATAATATTTACGTCAAAAGGTTTGAACAAAATACTGATGGAACAAACCCCAATATCTTTATCACTCTTGACTCAACTTACATTGGTTCGCGAATAAATTACAAAATAAAGGTTTATAGTAAAAGCGGTAAATCGAAAGAAAGTGATTTAAAACAAAATATATTAGTTAAGGATAGACCACCAAAATCGCCTGGGAATCTATTTCTAGCTAAGTTTTTTGATTTTACTGTTAGTTTATTATGGGATGATAGTTCTAAGAATGAAAAAGGATTTGAACTTTGGAGAAAGGACGATGCTGGTGGAACTTATAGAAAAATAAAAAATCTCCCGCCAAATTCTATTAGTACAACTGATGGTGGACTTTCAGAATTCGTGGTATATTTTTATAAGTTACGCGCCTACAATGATTCTGGTTTCTCAACTTTCAGTAATGAAGTTAACACCTCTAACTTACCGGGCGGACCATGGAATTTAAGAGCAGAAGCAATTGGAAGTTCCTTGATTAGATTGAAGTGGACAGATTTTGCAGTTAATGAAGTTGGGTTTGAAATCCAACGAACAGATGGATCATTTGGACAGTTTAAAAGAATTGCTATAGTGGCACCAAACTCAGAAGAGTATGAGGACACAAACGTGCAGCCTAGTACTGGATACAGATACAGAGTTGCTTATTTCACTAATACTTCATTCAGCGGATATTCTAATGAAGTTTCAATTGCAACATATTATACTGATGTTCAAGCTCCTTCAAACTTAGTTGCAGTATATAATTCTTTTAGTAAAAGGATAGAGCTAACCTGGGAAGACAATACAAATTTAGAGAAAGAAGTAATTGTTGAAAGAAAAGAAGATAACGGATTGTTTGTTGAATATGGGAAACTAGCTGCTGATACAAAAGCTGCTTATGATTACAGTATTTTTTCAGGAAGAAAATATACTTATCGAGTTCGTCAGTTATTATCCGCACGAACATACACACATTATTCTAATCAAGTTTCGGTAACAGTGCCATAATGAATGAAACTAGCAAAATATTGGCCTCATCTCAATGGCAAACAGATGTTCCAAGTATTATTATTGATAAATTAGGGAATATCATAGCACTGAATCCCGAAATTAAAAAAATTATTTCTGGGGCATCACCTAAAGAGAACTTTTTTGAACTATTTGAAATAGACCAAATAAACGCTCTGCAAAAAATTTTTAATGAATGCAGAAGCTCATTACGAACTTCAAAAGATGTAGTGGAATTAAGCGTCGAAGAAGTGTACCATAAAATTGAATTTTCTTTTACACCGCTTAAAAGTGATAATAATATTTATTTTACAATAGGATTAAAACAATATCAAGAAACAAAAACAGAAACTTTATCGCAAAAATTTGTTGTTGCATCAAATGAAATTGAAAAGGTAACAGCTGATAAACATATTTTATCAGTTATAAATAAGATTAAGCTTACTTTTCCATTTACTTTTATTGAGAAAGCAAAAATCCAAAAAGAAATAAATGAACTAGATGATTTTTTTTGGATTAAAGAGCCAAATGGGAAATTGATTCTGGTAAATGAGTCATATGCGGCATCACTTGGTTTTTCTGCAAATCAACTTGAGAACAAACCAGAGCAAGATTTTTTGCCAAAATATCTAATCAACCTTTATCAGATAGTTGATAAATATATTCTTGAAACAACCAATTCAATCATTCTTGACAGCATTGCAAGTCCAGTTACAAGTGGTAGTAGAAAAGGTGTAAAGGTTGTTGTATTCCCTATGTGTGATTTAGAAGGACATGTTGTTGCTTTAATAGGTTTTTCTCAGAGAAGCCTTATCGAACATGAGAATCAAGATGCAGATATAAATTCTAGTTTTTATAAAGAGTTGCTGCAGCCAGTAATCGTAGTAGATACTCAAGGAAAGATAAGAGCTTATAGTAATGAATTTACAACTCTTATTGTAACAAGTAAAGATGAATCTCTTATTGATAAAAATTTTAGTGAAATATTTGATAAAGAATTTGTTGAGAAGACAAATAAATTTTTAGCTGATTCAACAATTAAGGAAGATCTTAATTTTAACTATATTTTTTCTGAACATGGGAAAAACAAAGCTGATGTAATTGTTAGAAAAATTTATGACATCGATGAGAATTTACTTGGAGCGCAGCTTTCATTTACCAGAAAAAATGATTTACAAATTCAGCTTGAATCTAAAGCACAATTATATGATACTGTTTTACATCATGGTCCTGAAGCAATATTTATATATGATTTAGATAATCTTAAATTTCTTGATGTAAATAATGCAGCATTAAAGCTCTATGGTTATAAAAGAAATGATTTTTTAAATATGGACTTAACTGATCTTTATGCGCCGGAAGATATTCAAACACTAATCCAGAGCGGTGATAATAAAGCTTTAAATATTGGGCCCTGGAGACATAAAAAACATGACGGATCATCTATTCTTGTTGAGTTGACTCGGACTTCGATAGATTTTCAAAATAAAAAAGCTCATTTAAATATTGTAAAAAATGTTACAAATGAAATTGAAGAGAAGAAATGGAATCAGCATTTACAAATTGCATATGAAAATTCTTCTGAGTTGATCTTAAATACCGATAAAGACGGCATTATAACGGATATAAATGAACTAGTATCAAAAAAAATTGGATATTCTAAAAAGGAATTAGTTACAAGGCCTTTTGTATCACTTGTATCAGATGATGAAAGAGGCAAAGTAAATAAGAATATTTTTCATTCAGGTTTATTGAAAACAAGTTCATTAGAATTGGAAATAAAAAAACCTTCAGGAGCTTTGATTAAAACTACCGTTATTGCATCTCCTATAAAAAATTACAATGGAGAAGTTGATAGCTACATATTGATTATTAGACCAATTGAAGAAAAAGTCGAAGCAAAGGACTTAAAGCATACTCAGGAAGAAATTATGGAGAATGTTGATCCTCCATTTCTTTCAAATATGTTTCATGAAATTTTAACTCCAATAAATGTTGTTCTCGGTTTCACTCAAGAACTTTGGGAAAGTTTGGGTTCTCCAACTGATGAGCAAAAAGAAGCTGTTGAGATTATCAAAGAGAATCAAAAATTATTATTGCAAATAATGGATAATGCAGTTGAGTATTCTACACTGCAGCAAAAAGTTGTAAAGTTTAAACCTGAGGATTTTAAGTTTGTCGATATATTAGAAGAATTAAAAGAAAATTCAAAAAAAGTATCTGAATCCAAAAAAGTTGAACTAAGTTATGGTAAAATTTCATCATCATTAACTTTCGAAAGCGACAAACAAAAGTTCATTTCACTTATCAGTTTATTTATTAAGTTTGGGCTCCAAATTACCAAAGAAAATAATATTAACCTTTCAGCATATAATTATGATGATAAGAATTTTGTTATTTCAATTAAGGATACAAAAACTGTAATCTCGCAATATTTGTATAAAGGTATAAACGATGTTTTTGCTGATGAAGAAACATCAAGCAGAAGAAATTATGGATTTTCCAGATTCTCTATCCGCCTAGCTAAAAAATTATTAGAACTGCTTTCCGGTACAAAAGTAGCAATTAAAAAAGGAGAGGAAGTTCTTGAATTTGGCCTTCTATTCCCATTGAAATTTGTGATTAATGAAAAAGTAAAAGTAAAAGTTGAAACGATTAAGAGTACTCCTTCAGATCAAAAGCAAGTACAGCAAATAATTGAAAAAGCAAAACTACAGCGAAGACAGATTGATTTAACTCAATTATCATGTCTTTATTTGGAAGATCAGGTTGATTCTCAAATTCTATTCAAAAATCAGATGAAAGATTTAAAAAGTATTGAATTTGCTCCAAGTTTAGAACTTGCAATGCCTTTATTAAAAACAAAAAGATTTGATTTTATTTTAATGGATATAAATTTACAAGGCGAGTATAATGGTTTAGATGCACTTCGAATTATTAAAAAGATGCCTGGATTCCAGAGCATGCCTATTATCGCTTCAACTGCATATATGCAGCCGGGCGCTAGGGAAAATTATATTGCGGCCGGTTTCGATAATTTTATCCCCAAACCACTTTTACGTGATAAAGTAATTGAAATTTTGTCTCAATCCTTACGATAAAATAATTTCTAGATTTTTTCTAAATCTATTTAACAGTGGAAAAATATTTTTCATATATCAACTCGCCAATTGGGATTTTAAGTCTTACCGCAACTGATTCTAAACTAATAAGTATTGAGTTTAAAACTGAAAACTTAAAATTAGAAGAAAATAATAATTCATTTTTAGATCTATGTAAAAAAGAACTAGAAGAATATTTTGAAGGTAAAAGAAAAATATTTTCTCTTGATGTTGAATTAAACGGAACTGAATTTCAAAAATCGGTTTGGTTAGAATTAATAAAAATTCCATTTGGTTCAACAATAAATTACCTCGAACTTTCTATAAAAATCTCTGATGAAAAAGCAATACGTGCAGTTGCAAATGCAAATAGTAA
>Ga0194119_10000522_pt1 | contig 73530 bp, 116 predicted proteins | sample TA2MahC100mmetaG_FD_148620 | JGI IMG/M metagenome (GOLD analysis project Ga0194119, IMG submission 148620) | Freshwater microbial communities from Lake Tanganyika, Tanzania - TA2015018 Mahale Deep Cast 100m | ecosystem: Environmental > Aquatic > Freshwater > Lake | place: Tanzania: Lake... | reverse complement strand
GAGAGGCTATGCTCAAATGGTCACACAAATCCACACTTTATCACACTTTTTCACACCCTCGCCCTTGGCGTTCGCCCCAAGACCCGCACGTACTGACTGCGTAGCCACACTCACGCAGCGGGGCCGATCCCGGTTAGAGTTCTGTTAGCCCTGCCCGGCCGATCCTAGCCTCTAACTCTGCCACAGTGAGGGAACTCTCCTTGAGCACGAACTCTAGGTCTAGGCCCTCACCTGCAGCCTGGGCCTGATATATAGAGCAGCCCACGGCCTCTAATATCCCTCCCAGCACCTGATCTCGTCGGGGCCCTGTCTCCGTGACCTGATCATCCAACAGTAAATCGCCTAAACTGATCCTAAATATCCTGTAAGAGGGGTCGCCTCGGTATTGATCTAGTAATCCCATCATCATCATCATTTATCTCCTTTGGTCGTCATCTCGATCTGTGCTCCGGACCAATGCCCAGAACATTATGGCACATATCAGTATCAGCATGCTAGCCAACCCCGTGCCTATCCATTCTAGCAGTGTTAGTACGCCTTCTGCGGAGGTCATCGTGATCGCTCCTTGGCCTCGCATCTAACTGTGTAATAGGGGCTAGCTCTATATGTCTCTCTAGCGGCCTCGCATGCTGCTGGCGTACTGTGTACGCTCTGCAAGCTGGTCAAGCCAGTTGGAGTTATCACTAACAGCAGCCATACCGTAGTCGCAGTCGTCATTGGTGTCATCATGTAAATATTTACTTAAATATCCATATGTTATACACATTTACTCTCACTGAACAGGTTCTAGAGCGTGTCACTGACTATTTGGAGAGACTCTACGCCCAAGGTTCACCGCAGTACATCTTGGGCGTGCAGCATCGCCTAACGGATGATCTGATCTTCGTCATCATTGACTGCTCACCGGAATCAGCGACATATATACATCTGTTATGCTGAAGTGTTATCTATGGCATCTCTATTCTGATGCGAATCTAGAAGCCGTACGACTCTATGCGGATCGTTCGGGAGGCCATTCGCAGCCAGAACTGGAGTCGTGCTGGATCTGGGTTCCTGAGCAGTCAGCACCAATGTCTGAGTGCTTGCGTCCCGATCTAGCTCGCTATCCTGAACGAGATCACGCATAACTGTATGCATGAATCGCCACCGCCAGACGTAACCGGTCGCCAGCTGATCTGGTCGTTGATCATATACGTGATCATTTTACTCTTAGTTTGGCTATTTTATTGACCCAGCACGATCTGTCGCGCTGCTGCTTCGCAGCCTAAAATTTTGCTGCCCTCCGGGCTGATAAATACCCGTGATGGCTGAACTCACTCTCACTCGCGAACAACTGAACACGCTGATAGTCTCTGAGACTGCGCAGGGCAGCACGGACATCGCTAGGGTCATCAACGAGATCTATCTCACTTACCCTAGATCGCAGATCGTGACACCTCGTGCGCCCGCTCTGGCTAGACCACAACAGATACGATCGATGCGATTGGATGGAGAGACCTACACAGCGAGGGCTGCATGGACCCTGCGCTGGCAGCAGATCTACGAAGAAAACAGTAGAGTGGGCGTGCAAGTATTCCCGGATCGAGAGACCCGGATTGGCGCTGACAACATCACTGACAGCCGAGGACGATCGATCACTGAGATAGGCCTGTCGACTACCACTGCTGGGAGGCCACCGGTCCAGGGTCGTGACTCTCTCGCAGTGTCGGGCACACAGGGACCTCCTGGATTGGGCATAGGTGATGTGTTCATAGACAGCAACGGTGATCTCAGGATCATCTTGGACGATCTGCAGGACATCACCGCAGGGCAGGTGGTGCCCACGCTGGCTATAGGCTCTGTGTCCCAGAACCCCTCCGGCCTGGGCAGCACGGCTACCATAACAGGCACGGCACCCAACTATACCCTAAACTTCGTGTTGGATACCTCCGCCACCACGGGCAACTTCGTGGGCACCGTGGAGTTGACTGAGCAGGGTCTAGGCCCCGCAGCCGCTACTAGACGTGATTTCGTGCTGGCACAGATACAGCAGCAACAGCCTCTCAATATAGCACTGAGCATAGCACTGGGTAGTTAAATACCCCATGCAGATCATCTTGGACCACAATTGGATCAGAGTCATAGATCATGTGCTGGACAGAGAGTTCTGTCAGCACCTCATAGACAGATTCCACGCCTCGACTAGGCAGCAGACACGCAGACAAGACTACCCTAGGCTCAGAGAGTTGAATCTCTTCAACCGCGATCACAGGCAGATCCGAGCCACGGAACTCTTACAGGGCCACCAAGATTTCACCGAAGAGACTGACCTGTTAGTGGACAGGGTCTATGGTGTGGTCGGAGCATACAGAGAACACTGGGATCATCTGCACTGTTTTCCCAACGATTTCTCTATGGAAGGATTCCGCATCAAATCGTATCGAGCGGGCTCAGGCGACGGGTTCCCCATACACACAGATGCGGGCGGCAGAGAGATGAGCACTAGATTCTTGGCGTTCTTGTTCTATCTCAACGATTCCGATGCGGGCACGGAGTTTCCTCTAGAAAACTTCACGGTCGCAGCACAGCAGGGCCGACTAGTGATGTTTCCGCCCGGACTGCAGTGGCCACATATAGGTCACGAACCCAAACAGCAGGACAAATACATACTCAGCACTTATCTGCATTTCATATGACCATTTACACCTTGTTTCCCGTACAGATATTGGTCCGCGACGTCACCGCGGCCCAGCGCCAGCAGATAGATCAGCAGATCCAATCGAGATTCCACGACCTAGAATTCCACAGCGATCAGGCACGCCATATGGTCAGGACCACCTATAACAATCACAGGGTCAATGACATCGCGGATCAGGATCTGTCAGCGCTGGCAGAGATCATCACAGAATCTGCCAACCATTACGCAGCCAGCCAGAACAGCCGAGAACCGTTGGTGCTGTTCGAAAGTTGGTTCAACTGCTATGATACAGGTGGCTACATGAGCGATCACGAGCATCCCGGTTGCAGGGTCAGCGGCATCTACTATCTGCAGGCAGAAGAAGGCAGCGGAGACCTATGGTTCAGGAACCCCAATCCCTTGATGTTGAATCACATATGGCCCAGCAACAGCCAGCCCACCTTGAGCGCGGAGCGTGTTCCCGCTCAGACGGGCAGATTGATCCTGTTTCCTGGATGGTTGACACATTCTGTCAGTACCTGTAAGGGCACTAAGATAAGTATCGCTTTCAATCTACGCTGATAGGTAAATATCTATATGATCAAATACATTCTCATCGCATCCGTGCTACTGTTACAGGGCTGTGCCACAGTACAGACTTGGATACCCAGTTTCTGGGACGATAATCAGAGCGACTACATCATCTCAGCGAGGCTTGCTGTGGAGCGCATCAACTGTGCTGAACCACAACTGCCTCAGGTCCGCGTTTTGGCCGAAGATCTCCGCAGATTCCAACTATATTCGGAGGCCAAAGGCTCTCTGCAGAAAGATGTACTCAGAGTCATAGAGCCCATGCAGAGCACCGTGAAAGAATGGTCGCAGAGAGGTGAAGGTTCCAAGACCTATTGCGAACTCAAAAAGAAACTATTAACACAACAGGGCGAGCGTGCCTCAAAGGTCATACTAGGGAGATGGTAAATGATTGAACAACTGCAATTTCTCAGCACCTGTGGTAGGCCCTGGGCTGAACAGCGAGCACAGTTCGCACTAGAGATCACTGAGGCCTTGAACCAAGGGTCCATATCAGAATCAGAGTATCAGGCCTTGATGGCCGATCTCATTAATTCAGACAAACTCAATGAAGAAGCCGACGACATGGATGTGAAAAACATGTTGGTTTCTTGCATCATGATTGGAGCGAAACTGGCATGAAGATCCGTGAAGTCCTCGCAGAAAATATCTTTACCACGGACTATCACAAGGTAATGAATGCTGTGGCTAAATTATATCAAGACCATTACTCGATCAACATCTGGGAAAACGGCGAAGCGCACGATGATGCGGCCAAAGTCTTGCTGAAAGTGCATCCCACAGACGAAGAACTAGAATTCATCCTAGATACGGGCGAACTTCCCGAACGCTTCGTCGATCTAGATTTCCCCTTGAATGATGCAGTCATGTTCGGAGCCAATTCTTCAGAAGATCAATCCTTGGACGAAGAACCTGCCAGTCGTAAACTGTGCAAATCTGGCAAACCTGATTCAGCACTGGGAGCCAGCCAACTGGCATCCTGCAAGAGCCAGGGTTACAGAGGCCGGGATGGTGGCAAAACCCATAAGGTGGGTTCGGAGAGAGTCAAAGTCCGTGGCAAGAAGATCAAAGGCAGGAAATACGGCGGACCTTTGCCTGACTGGAGTTAAAAGATATGCCGTCAAGGTTGAATGCCGGCGATCTGTTGGTTGCACCTCCTAATATAATAGACCCTAGATTTAAAAAAACTGTCATGTTTGTAACGCATACCAACAGCAGAGGATCATTCGCGCTGTGCCTCAACAAACAGTCAGATCATACCGTGAATGACATACTAGAGCCCATGAATGTGAGAATAGAACTAGACTGTCCTTTATACTGGGGCGGACCCGTAAGTCCAAACACGATTTGGATGCTGCATGACAATGCATGGAGCATTGAAAATTCATTGCCCGTAAACGATGACTGGTCAGTGACCAGTCATTCAGACATGTTCGAAAAGATCGTAAACGGATACTCACCAGATCGATTCCGCATATTTTACGGTCATGCCGCATGGGGCCCTGGACAGTTAGAAGGAGAACTTCGGGGCGAAGAACCATGGAGACAGGAGCACAGTTGGTTGATAGTCAACGACCCAGATCCAGATTGGATGATGAACGATATCGAGCATCTTTGGAGTACCGGTTGTTCGATCAGCGGCCAGCAGGCAGTAGAATCATGGCTGACCTAGATGCGAATCTCCAGCACAAGGAACCCTAATCTTTTTTATGTAGATTGGTGGTTGATGAATCATAACAGTCGCAGAGCCAGTTATGAACACGAACTTCTACACTGCGGAAATATAGATCTTCCCTACCTCAAAGACTGCAAAAGATTCATAGATCAAACAACGTTATTTTCTTCTAGGCTGAACAAGCAGGTCGATGTTAACTTTACCGGAGGAGAAGTCACTGAATGGGAAGATTTTTCTGACCTCCTAGCCTATTGTAAGAACCAAAATTGTCGAGTGAGATTCATAACGAACGCTACGGCAACTATGTCAACTCTCACAGAAGTTTTTAAGAGTACTGATTCCGTGATTATAGAAGTCCATCCGGAATTTTCAAATATCGGGCACCTACTGTTTGCTTTACAGACAGCGGTAAAGTCTAATCTAGAAATTCTAGTGAACATCAATATGCTGCCAGATTATTGGAATGAAATGGAAGATCTATATGATAAAATCTCGCAACGACATCCAACGATATCCTTAAACAAAAAGATAGTATTTGAAGACCCTGTGTTTAATACGACACCTAAGGATTATAATGAAGAACAGATCATCGTCCTGAAAGAGCAACAAGGTAACATAAAAATCGAACATGGATCTGATGTCTCTTACACTGATTTTCAAACAATGATCATAGAAAAGACAAATCGATTTCGAGGATATAAATGCTGGGCCGGTGTAGAACAGATAATCTTAGATGCTTGGGGCAGAGTCTACAGAGGCCACTGTAGAAAGAACGGCTTCATGGGATATCTAAAAGATCTAGAACTTTTTTGGTACGACACACCTATGATCTGTCAATTAGAAGCCTGTGTCAACGGCTTTGATGTACAGGCTACCAAACAGTCATTTGAATGATTTTTTAGTATGGAACACTCTTCGGTATGCAGATTCCCAATAGAATTCTAAAAGGCTGCGCTTCTTAGGCTGTTGCGCCACTACCATTTCCCAGTCGTCCCGTTTAAAAGGAATAACCTGCATCAGTGGATCACCGGGCTGCAAAGTCACTGGTTTATCTGTGAGCAAATAACCAGGAAACTCAATGGTCATATCGTGACGGTCAGTGTCTACGATCGCTGGCAACATCTGGAATCTTTCTTCCATCTGATAAAAAGGTTGCACAAATAGACAACTGTATCCCGGAGGAGTCCTTACTAACCAACTATTGCCGATCTTGAAATAGTTATGATTCTTACCTTGTATCTCTAAAGGCCACTGTAAATGATGATGCCCACCTACGTGAGGCTTGTGGGGGCATTTAGACATAAAGTCATCGTAGCCAAGATGATTTTTATTTGGTATAAGATGTGTTTCATAGGGATTGAATATAATATAACCAGATGTGATCAGATCTTGTACTGGCATACAATGTTTAATAGTAGGCACATTTATATTTTCTGCGGCCTTGACAATCTGCATAGGCAATTCTTTGTACCAATCCGGAACAACTTTATTTGCGGATCTTGGCGGAAAATATTCTACTATGGCAGCATCATCGTTGTAAAACCCGATCTGCATTAGATCTTTTCTCCGATCTTGAAACCACGGAATCGCATGAAACGGGGGAATCTGAGCGAAAATGTTCCATCTTGATTTCGCGTGATAGCATCTGCTCGCACTTCCACAACTTGGCCTGGTAGCGAGTCACGTGACTCCCAATATTCACGACGGTTACTATCAGTAAAACCTGAGCCAACATTAACCAGGATTTCTCTGCCGTCATCATTCCCCCGACAAATAACAGCCCCGAGCCTCCCAACATTACGTCCTGTGCCTTCCTCGACATCTGTGATCTCCAATGATACTTCAATAAATGGTTTTTGTTTTAGCCAAGCAGTCGAACGTTTGCCCTCCCACTTGCCGTTGGGATCTTTGATCATAATTCCCTCAAAGCCTGCCTCGACCATTTGTTTGTTATAGTCTTTGAAAGCGATTTCATCAGTGAAAACATCCAAATCAAATTCTTTCTGCGATACGATTTCAATACAACCAGAATCGGAAAAGATCTTTGAGAAGTTCTCACGCAGGAATGCACTGCGTCTGCGCTGTCCCATCACCGATTCGCCCTTTTTAAATTCCACCAATGGAATCACATCGAACAACTGTAATTTGGCATCCTGTGCCTGCACATCGGATTTTCTGTGTATCTGAGTCATCAAGGTCTGAAAGGATTTTGATACTACCTCTCCATCAAAGACATAACTCCTACCCCAATTGTCCATATTATCTTCAAAGGCTTTGACTATATGAGGAAAGTTTATTAATTCTTTACCGTTGCGTGTGTATTGTGTCACAGTGCGACTTTCAAAATCAACAACAGTCAAACAACGAACGCCGTCCAGTTTGGGTTCTACCAGTTTCTTGCCAGTTATTTTTGATTCGTGATTGGCACCATCGTGTGCCAACATCACTTCGAATACAGGCACAGCATATTGAGTCTTTTTAAGTTTCTTTGCCACAGAATTTACTGTTTTTTCCGAAACACCGCAACGAAGATCTTTGATAAGAACACGACGATAGTAATCCCATTGCGGCTTTGTAGCCACATCCATGGCTAGTTTGATAGCATCACGGGCAGCATGGCCTGTGAGTTCTCGACGATAAAGGCTTTCAGCGAGTTCTTTAAAATTATTCCAAGACAATCCTTGACCACCTTCTTCCTCCTTGATAGGCACCTGTTTAACACCAAAGGTGTAGAGTTTATCCAAACACATACGCACACCTTCAAAGAACTCATCAAGTCCTTCTTGCATGGCGGCTTCTAGAATGGCTTCCTTGGCTAGCCGTGAATTGTCTGCTTCGAGATTTTGAATAATAGTTTCTGGCTGTGTTCTCATACGATAACATCCTTTTTTGTCTTGCGTCGATTATTATATACCTGATAGCTGTGGTGCTCACGTACCCAATCGGCAAAGTTCTGCGGGTCACGAGTAAACCAGGCTTTGATCTCTTTTGGTCCTACTAATTCAGCACTGGTAAAAACATAGATCTCATAATGTCTATGAGTGTTCATCTGTGCTCGTAGGATAAGATGAGTAAGAGGAAAACTAAAAGGCTTTTCAACTTTCTTGTTCTGTTTGATAGTATCAAATAGATGTTGTTTAGCCCAATTAGCAGGATGATGTTCTGTGATTTCCTGGAAGAATTCTACACCCTCACAGTCCCAACTGACAATATAATAACGAGTACCAGATTCCATAGGAATAGATCCGTATTGACTTTCTAGCATTTCGTCTCCTTAAAATGTTTGAATATTGGGCAGTGGATATAATGGACCAATTTTAATCGGATAGATGATTTTGTCATGATCCTTAATGGTTAAATTTAACACTTTTTGTTCCCAATGGTTGATAAATTTCTCAGTGCTCTTACTTAACCTAAGATCTGGAAAGGATTTGTTCAGATAATCTCTATGTCTAGCAGGAGTAGGATGTGGATCCGTGCGTTTTTCTTGGTGACCCGGCCACTGTATTTTGACGCCAGGCTGACTGAGCCAATCATAATTGTAGATTATATTATGAACACTAGGCTTAATTAAATTTAAAATTCCACGATATAATTCTAACATTTCAGTGTTAAAATCGGCAGTTTTAAATTTAAAATCTATATAATCAATGTCCACCATGCTTAAAAAATGATATTCACAGCCTATGCTGTCTAATATAATTTTTGTTGCGGTTATGTAGTTTAGAGTTTTCAGTAGGTAGCCTTCATTGCTACGGTTCTTCTTTAACCATACACCGGAATATGGCTGTGTTATTTGATCTGCCCATCCTCTATTATAGACATTGCCTAAAAGTCGCCACTGACCATCGACAAAATGATCCTCTCTAGTTACACTACTCCACATTATAATAACCAAATCTTTTTTATTGATAGTGTTGCGTCGATGGCACTCTATGAGTCTATTAAGAATAAAATCATTGCCAGCGCCACTGAGTCCCCAATTTTGAAATGACTGCGCTTCTTGCCCTAAAATGTCAGCCCAGGTAGGCCAATGGTATTGAGTAAAACTACAGCCAAATGTAAACAGTCTAGAATATTTTTTTAAATTATTCATACTTCGTTGATTTTTTCTAAAAATTCTCTAGAAATTATTTTTTTAATGCTGTAGAATTAAAAAACAATTGTCTATTATAGTCCACAATGTGTTGGCATTGATCAATGATGTGTTTAAATTCTGCATCTGGCAATTCTACTAGCCTGTTAATTTCTTTTACTATGGCCACTGTCATGGTAGGGTCTACTGTGGCAACATCATAACCACAGACATCGTAATGCTCTGCCATTACTTCTGCACAGGGCAAACCTAGTTTGCCTAAACCAATCATTGCTACTTTCACGGTATCTCCTTAAAAGTTTACTATAATGCTATTATAGCATCTGACAAGGTACTTGTCAATCTTCAATATCGATGGCAGTAATTTGGGCTTTCTTTTTGGCTCGATCTCTTCGCCAGCCTTCACGCATACGCTGTCTTTTGACCAGTTCGTCTGGATCTACCACGACCTTTTCCGGATCGGGCAATTCTTCTACATCAGCCAAACCCGGTACGAAAGCATCATAGGCATTTTGATTCAGTTCAAATCCCACAAACTTTCTACCAAATCGTAGCGCAGTTCGGGCTGTGGTGAAACCACCACCGAAACAGTCCAGCACAGTATCACCTCGATTGGAACTGTACAGAATAAACTTTTCGATAAAGTCTTCGCTGAGTTGATTCTTGTTTTTGATCTGTCCTGGTTTATAGTCACGAGGCATATCCTGTACGCTCAGTCGATCGTTATAACTGTCTTTGTTATCCGACCATTTGTACAAGTGATTGAAGGTGCGTTTCTGCGAGCCTTTGTCAGGCTTTTGCCAAAATAGGATATGATAATGGCTAGAGATCCATTTCTTAGTTGCATTGACTCCAAAGGTATATTTGGCTATAAGATGATTCACTTCTTCCAGCCCGGTGCTGTGCAGGGCGTTCAAGATGTGATGCAGATTGGTATACCCAGAAACGATATAGATAGATCCGCCCGGTCGAAGAACCCGTTCACACTCGCGGATCCAATCTTGGCTAAACTGTTGATATTGATCTAATGGAACATCGACGTATCCGGGAACTACGTTGCTTTCATCTCTGTGATAATGGATGTCAAGTCCGTCACCGTCGATACCATAAGGAGGATCTGTGAAGATTAGGTCCACGAAATCGTCCTTGACATGCTCACGCATGCCCTCGATGCAGGATTGATTGTATACTTGATATTTCATATGTGCCTTTAATTTGCCTTTGTTGTTTATTTAACGGATTACAAACTGTCTAGACTTTCTCTTAGGACTCTGTCTATACCTGCTTTAATGTTACTGGCGGGGATTGGATTCGCTGTAATTTTTCCTGTGAGAGGCGTTATTTGATTCTTAGTTACCGTACACACGAATCCGTCGCCGTCTCCTTTGCTGTTAGAAATTACTGTCTGTCTGTCCAAGACAAATGCACCGTCTTTTCTTATCACTAGAACGTAGTCTGCTACATCCGCAGGATCTAATACTGTTTTCTTGTTAGTCCCGTTTGAGTTGTTAATCTTAATATCAAACTCTTGTTTGAGGTCACCTTTTCTATCAAACATTTCGCTACTAAATTGACTTTTCGCTTCAACATCTACGTTATGTTTCGGCCATACATAATCTTTATGACGCTCACCTACATATTTCAAATCACCGTCGGCGAATTTTTCAATAGCCAATTCGACTGCTCGACCTTTGACGAATCTTAATTGTGCGTCATTCAATTCATCTAGATTATTACCGTAATCCACAACCTTTTGCCAATCAAAATTTTTCATATCGTTGATAATGGTACTCATTTATTACTCCTTGTAAGATATGATAATTTTAACACACTCGTGAGTAGTAGTCAACCTAAGAAGTCACCCCAACTAGGATGGGCATATTGAAAACCTAACTGGCGCCGCTTCTCTGCCAATTCCCAAAAATCGGGTTTGTGGGGTGCAGTTTTAGGCTTCATCTTGACTTGATTGGCCTTGCGATAGTTGCAGGGTTTGCAGGCAGTGGTGAGATTGAGCCAAGAATTTTTACCACCCCGACTTAAAGGCAGGACATGATCCAGAGTAGCATCTGCGCCATTGCAGTTTACGCCGCAGTATTGGCATTTATATAAGTCTCGCAGAAACACATTTCGTTTGCTTAATCGGGCATAATTTTTGGGCTTCTGGTATTCCTTGAGCATGATCACAGCAGGAACCCTAGTGCTCCAAGAGGCACTATGAACGACCCAGTCTTCGTACCAGGCCATAACTGTGACTTTATCTAAAACCAGATAGCGGATGGCTTCCTGCCAATCTACCGTGGACAACGGCAGCAGGCTAGTGGGTTGGGCATCCGCATTGAGAACTAAAGTTGTCATGATGTCTTGTGTATTTAATACGATCTATGTTACACTCAGTTTGCTTGTACAGTCAAGCAAATTGACATAAAATAAAGTAAAAGGAATCATATGAACCTAGTTCCAGTCGTAGTAGAAAGCACATCGAAAGGTGAACGTGCTTTTGATATCTATAGCAGATTGCTCAAAGAGCGGATCATTATGTTAAATGGTCCCATCGAAGATTATATGGCCAATCTCATCGTGGCGCAGATATTGTTTTTAGAAAGTGAAAATCCAGATAAAGACATCAATCTTTTTATCAACAGTCCGGGCGGCGTAGTTACCGCAGGAATGAGCATCTACGATGTCATGCAATTTGTTAAATGTGACATAGCCACTTACGTGATGGGACAGGCCTGCAGCATGGGCAGTTTGTTATCGACCGCAGGTACCGCAGGTAAGCGTTCTATGCTGCCTAATGCTCGCCATATGATACATCAGCCCAGCGGAGGTGCCCGAGGCCAGGCCACGGATATGGCCATACAGGTCGAAGAAATACTAAAAATGAAAAAGACCCTCACCGATATCTATGTCAAGCATAACAGCAAAGGTAAGAGTTTCGAACAATTGACCGCAGACATGGAGAGAGATAAGTTCATGACAGCGCAGGAAGCATTGGACTACGGACTTATCGATAAGATTATCGAGAAACGACCATGACACAGAGATTACAAGGAAAAATAGATAAAGGGTGGGGTTATGAGATAATCTGGGCCACCAACGACAAATATGCCGGGAAGATCCTAGTTTTTGAAAAGAAGGGAGCCAAGTTTAGCATGCATTTTCACAAAGAAAAAGATGAAACTTGGTTTATCAACGCTGGCAGTTTCAAATTGATCTATTGCGATACATCGACTGCTACCTATGCAGAGAAGATACTCAAAGAAGGTGATGTATGGCGCAACCCGCCCTTAATGCCCCATCAACTTATCGCGCTGGAAGATAACAGCATGTTATTCGAAGTCAGTACTCCTGATTCAGTAGAAGACAATTATAGGATCATCCCCGGAGACAGCCAAAGTGCAGCCAAGCCCACCGAACAACAATCAGCCTAAGATAATTTGGACCGGCGGCGAGTTCCGAACAAAGTGCGTGATAGGGCTAGACCGAGATGGTGTCATTAATCGCGACTTGGGAACATACTGCTATAAAATCGAAGATTTTGATCCTATTCCCGGAAGTTTAGATGCTATCGCTACTCTAAGACGCAAAGGCTATAAAATCGCTATCATCACCGATCAAGGAGGTATCGAAAAAGGTATTTACACACCAGAACAGGTTGATGCTCTCCACGAACACATGTTAAAACTGCTAGGAGAGGCCGGCTGTTTTAGCATAGATGCTATCTATTATTCTGCCAGCAGCCGCAAAGAAGACCCATTTGCCAAACCCAATACAGGAATGTTCAAACGCTGCGAACGAGAAATCAAAGATATCAAGTTCAAAGAAGGATATTATGTAGGCGATAAGATCAAAGATCTAAAAGCAGCCGTTAACGTCGGCGCACAACCTATCTTGGTCAGAACCGGATATGGATCAGAAACCGAAAAAGAATTGAACAGATATGCACATAGAGATTTAAAAAGACAGACACAGATATTCGACGATCTCGCACAGTTTGTAGAAAGTTTATCATGACCAAAGTCATAGTCAATGGAAGTTTTGATATATTACATCTAGGCCATATTCGACTGTTAGAATATGCTAGATCTTTCCCTCAGAGCTATGTCTTAGTGTTAACAGATACAGATCGCAGAATACAAGAGTTAAAAGGACCAACTCGTCCTGTCCACAATGAATACGAACGTTGTAGTTTTTTATTTGCTCTCAAATATGTAGATCGAGTAGAAATATTTGATTCAGATCGAGAACTAGAAACGCTGATAAAAAACTATGCTCCTGACATAATGGTCAAAGGCAGCGATTACAGAGGCAAGACGATCATTGGTGCAGAACACTGCAAAGAAATAAGATTCTATGACAGACTCGAACGATACTCAACCACAAACAAAATACAAGATATTATTAATCGGGGATGACTGCGAGGACGTTTACCAATATGGTACCGTTGATCGGATCAGTCCTGAAGCACCTGTGCCTGTTTTCAAGTTTAGTCACGAAGAGCGCAAGCCAGGCATGGCCGGCAATGTTCTACGTAATTTAGAAGCATTAGGCTGCGAAATAAACTATCTACACAGCGAAACTTCTACGAAAACTAGGATAGTGGATCTACGCAGCCGTCAACAGATAGTTAGGATAGATCACGATGTAGCATCAACTCCTATAGAGTTCGTCACAGACATGCCAGACGTCTATGATGCCGTGGTCATCAGCGATTATAACAAAGGCACAGTGACCTATGACCTAGTAGAGAAGATCAGGAAAAGTTTCCAAGGTCCTATTTTTATGGATACCAAGAAACCAGACCTGGCCTGTTTCCACGGCATATACGTCAAGATCAACGAACTAGAATACAACAATCGTTGGAGCATAAACGATCGACTCATAGTCACCTTAGGCAGCAGGGGCGCTATGTATAAAACAGGCCGAGACCCCAAACACGAAACCGTCTACAGTTGTCCCCAGGTCGAAGTGGTAGATGTCACGGGTGCAGGAGACACGTTTTTATCTGCATTTGCCTTCGAGTTTCTTCGATCACATGATCACTCGATGGCCATAGATTTTGCTAATTGTGCTGCGGGAATCACTGTACAACATTTTGGAGTATATGCTCCTAGACTAGAGGAAATTAAATGATAATATTAACTGGAGCCGGCGGGTTCATAGGATCCGTGATGTTGGGATATCTGAATAAACTAAAGATTACTGATATAATTCTATTTGATGATCTATCAGAACCACTGCAATTTAGGAATTTAATTAATAAAAAGTTTCGCAGTATCTATCCTCATAGTGTTTACGAAAAAGTAAATCTCAATCCCAAGGATATAGATTGTGTAATACATCTTGGAGCCAATTCTAACACATTAGAAACCGATTGGTTAAAAATTTACAAGACTAATGTACAGAGCACACGCATATGGAATGAATTCTGTGCTACAAATAATATTCCATTCATCTTCGCCAGTTCAGCAGCAGTTTACGGCAACGGCCAAGGACCGCTTAATCAATATGCTTTTAGTAAATCCGTAAGCGAAAATGAAATTTCTGCAGTAACATTAAGATTGTTCAATGTTTACGGACCTAATGAATATCATAAAGGTCGTATGGCATCGACTATCATGCATTGGTTTGATCAAATAGAGCAGTCTAACACATTACGAATATTCGAAAGAAGCGACCAGTATCGTAGAGACTTTGTTTGGGTAGAAGATGTTTGTAAAACAATTTACCATTTCATACAAAATTACCAACCCGGAACATACGATCTAGGCACAGGAGAAAGCGTTGACTTTGATAAGGTGGCAAACATAGTTTTAAAATGTAAAGGACAAGGTAACAAACAATTTATACCTATGCCCGATGATCTAAAACTGCAATATCAAACAGATACTAGGGCAGACATTTCTAAATTACAGTCAGCAGGCGTAGATGTAGATACATTTCTAGAACCTTGGCAGGGTATAGATCTTTATTGGGAATATCTTAAGTTAAATCGTTTTTACTGAACACGTCTTTGAGCGCAGTGATCAAGTCCTCTATCATTGCCTCGTCATGGAATGGAGTAGGACTAAAGCGCAACCGTTCAGTCCCAACGTCAACAGTAGGATAATTAATCGGCTGTACATATATATTATATTGATTTAATAGATCATCGCTGATCTGTTTACACTTCTTTGCTTCACCCACTAAAACAGGAACGATATGTGTGGTAGAACATTCCATAACATGGATTCCATTTTCCGATAAGCGAGTCTTTAATTTTCTCGCTCGTTCTTGATGCTTTTTTCTCACCTCATCGTGTTCTTTGAGGAAACGCACACTGGCCAATGCTCCTGCACAGAGTACAGGACTTATACTGGTAGTGAATATAAACCCAGCGGCAACTGATCTTATGGTATCGATTATGTCTTTGTCAGCAGCGATATATCCACCTTGGACACCGAATGCTTTGCCCAATGTACCGTTGACAAAATCAATGCGATCTTCTAAACCTAGTTCTTCTACTTTGCCGGCTCCGTGGTCGCCATACATGCCCACAGCGTGAACTTCATCTATGTAAGTTATGGCCTGATATTTGTCTGCTAGATCGCAGATTTCTCTAATAGGTGAAACATCTCCATCCATGGAATATATCGATTCAAAAACCACACAGGGATTAAATCCCGCTAGCCTAGATGCTGCTAGTTTATCTTCTAAATCCTGCATATCATTATGATGGAATATCTGTTTAGGTGCCCGACTATGTTGTATGCCAACGATAAGGCTATTGTGATTGTTACTGTCAGATATAAACTGAATATTTGGCACTATCTTGCTCAGGGCTATCATGGACCATTCATTGGCCACATACGCCGAACTAAACAGCAATGCTCCGGTTTTATTATGCAGTTGGGCCAGTTCGTGCTCTAAGGCCACATGATAATGGCTGGTACCGCCTATGTTCCTAGTACCCCCAGAACCTGCGCCAGTCATTTCTAAAGCAGTTTTCATAGCATCTATAACTACCTTGTGCTGCCCCATACCCAGATAATCGTTAGAGCACCAGTTTACGATATTCTTGATAGCATAAGGGCCATACCATATGGCGCTGGGGAATTTACCGTTTTCACGCAAAATGTCGTTGAAAACTCTGTATTTTCCTGAATCTTTTAAGTCACGTATTAGGTGTTTGAAGGGCTCTTTGTTTATCATACAAAGTTATTTAACCCGATAAATATTAGACCGAGGATAATACCATGTCAAATATTGTAAACAGCGAAACCAACGAAGATCACGGTCCAGTAGATCCTGATGCAGAGTACAACAAAGGCGAATACGATCGTGAAGGTGATATGGCCAAAGACGATTTAAGAACTATCAACGATGCTGCTAAAGAATTATACAGTATCATCCATGCGGACGAAAACTTGCCAGAATGGGTACAGGCCAAGATCGTCAAAGCCATGGACTATCTAGATACTGCACGTGATTATATGAAAGCCAACAAGTATGCTGAAACCGCAGAAGTTGATGAATTAGCACGTATCAAACAACTAGGCGGCATACAATGAGGATATCAGAACTTATACGAGGTATCTTAGATATCATCGACGGCAAAGATCAAGTTCGAGCTGATGAACCCGTGCCTGCTGAACAGTTCTATGATGATGACATGCGTAGATTCCGCCAGATCGTAGATCTAAACGACAATAGAGAAGAGACAGAATACTCCAATACTCCCAAAGAAGAATATGCCAGCATTGAAGCAGTGACCACAGCCGCAGGCGGCGGTCCAAACAAACCCAAACATGTTGATGATATCAGAGGCAACAGCATAAGAATTCATGGGAGTATTTAATGGCCACAATATACTATATAGGGCTTACCAGCAGAAAACGTGATGTCACAGTGGCATTGACGATCACCATAGATCAATTGATTATCGCTATCGCTGCCGATGAAGGGCTACCCACTGACTATTACAAAATCAGTTTATTAAATAACCCTGCAATAAATGATACTGTATATGGAGACAGCAGTACCTCACTGACTACTCTAGGCATAGTAGATGGAGACACTGTGCTTTGCACTCCAAATCAAGTAGGTACCAAAGAAGATAGACAGATACAAAAATTAGAAATTGCCGCGGCTACTAGAGCAGCAGACGGTAATCCAAGAAGCACCTATACCCTTACAGATCTACCAACCAAATATGTAGGTAACTCGGTGGTAGATAATCCCAACCCGGGCGGAGCAGTCAACGGTAGACCCTGGAGTTAATCAATGGGAATAATGAATCCCAATTCAACCAACTACCAACACAGTTGGGAGCCCAATGTTTCAGACCTCCATACCGCTATGGATTACCTGAGCACGGGCGAACCTGCGCTGAGGGTAATTTCTAACTTCCAAGGTAATATCATTGTACAAGGTGATATCAATATTGATACTAATATTAATGTTGTTTCAATGCCACCTGTAGATATCAACTCGATGCCAGAAGTCAGTGTGAAGACGGATTCCGGCAACACGCTGGCCATACAGGGCACGGTCTATCAGGGCACAAGCCCCTGGGTGATTAGCGGCAACGTGGGATTGCTGGTAGGAGGACTACCGCTGGCCACGGGCAATCCCATACCAGTAGACATCACAGACACCTGCCTCAAGGTCATGAACTGCGACGGTACCAGGTTAAACACCAATGCTAATTCTATAATCCTTATCAACGAATTGCCTGTGGCGAACAACAATCCTTTACCAGTGACTCTAGGCGACGACTGTATATCTATACAAAACTGTGGAGAAGGCAGTCTCAGCGTAGTAGGAATAGTAAAGATAGAAACTGGCCTAGAAGGTCTGCCAGTGTCAGATTTGAATCCGTTGATAGTAGCCTTTCCAGAAGGCACCTGTATACCTGTGACGAATTGCGGCACAGATGGGGTGTTAAGTGTTTCTGGAAATATCACCGTTGAAGGTGTGGCGGTCACTGTAGAAAATCCATTCCCCGTAGATCTCCGCAACACCTGTATAGGAGTGCAGAACTGCGTAGACACTACATTAGATGTAAACATCACTAATACCTGTTTAGAGATACAGAACTGCGGCGAAAGTAGTCTTAGCATTATAGGACAAGTTTCCTTAACTTTAGATGGGCAAACAGTATCAAGCATTAATCCTCTACCTATAACGGGCACTACGGAAACCACTATCACTGGCACTAACCTAGATGCTGTAGCCCGGCTTCGTGTTAGCGATCCTTACACCTTGTTTGATGGTGCTCTGAGATATAGAGATGATCCTCTAAAATGGAGTGAATCAACTACATCCTCTGGTTCGATCACATTTGATGCATTTACTAGCACAATCACCATGTCCACAAGTGCCGGTGGAACCTGTGTCAGAGAAAGCAAGAGGGTGTTCAGTTACCAACCAGGTAAAAGTCTTTTGGTAATGGCATCCTTTGTAATGAACAATCCAACAATAGGTGTAACGCAACGTGTTGGATTCTTTGGCACAGAGAACGGAGTGTATTTTGAAACTAATGACACCATAAAGAACATAGTCATACGTAAGTACACAACAGGCTCTGTAGACGACAGCACAGAGAAAATTCCGCAAAGTAGCTGGAATGGAGACAAGCTTGATGGCACAGGTGCCAGCGGAAAAACACTAAACGTAACTAAAGCACAGATATGGTGGTGCGATTTAGAATGGCTAGGAGTTGGATCAGTTAGAACTGGTTTTGTAATCGACGGTAACTTCATAGTATGTCATACATTCCATCATGCTGGAAATCTAGCTTTGGTTTACATGACCACTGCTACCTTGCCTGTAAGATATGAACTGTTAGTTGACGAATCGGAAAGAGAAGTATCAGAGTACACTGCTATGCAGGTTATTTGTAGCACGGTTATTTCTGAGGGCGGATACGTAAATCGCAGTATACCTAGATCCATAGGAAATAGTTTGTCTGGAAAAAATCTAAGCGATTCAATTTACCGACCGTTAATAAATATTAGATTAAAAAGTCAGTTTTTAGATGCAGTTGTAGTTCCAGCTAAATTTGAAGTGCTTGGACTGAATGATGCAAATTATTCATATAGAATTATTCTAAATCCTACTTTAACTGGAGCAAGTTTCCAGTCAGCAGGAGCAGATAGTTCAGTCGAATATGACTTATCAGCCACTGCACTTACTGGGGGCACTGTGATAGATCAGGGTATGTTTATAGGCCCAACTAGAGGTGGCAGTCTATCCATGGGCAACGAAATTGATTTTAGTCAACAATTAGGTAGAACATTAGCTGGCGTGTCAGATATATGGTGTTTGGCCGCTATAAGCTCTGTGGCCGACGGTCAAGCCACAGGAACTGTAACTTGGCAGGAACACGCATGATGAGAAAGTTTGCAGGGATTAGAATTGAAGGAGCGATAAATTATGGAAAACTTCATAGACGACAACGAAGCATATTTCAAATTGCAAGCAAAATGTCGATGCGGCTGTACCCAACACTGCGGAAACAGTTGCATGACTGACGACTGTGACTGTACAGAATGCAGTTGTCCTAATTGTGCTGAAACTGAAGAAAGAGTCGAAATAGGTAGGTTGTAATGACTTTCCTAGTAGCCAACATACCTCCCGTGAAGTGTTTCGTCCGTGCGGAGTTCCTTTACAATCAGGAAAGGCGACAGGGTGAACTAGAACCCTGCTTCTGGATCACAGCCAAAGCGATCAAAGGACAGGCCTTCCGCATAGAATGTATGCTCACAGACTACGGTGCGCTCTACGACAAACTGCCCATCTCAGCGTTCGTGTGGAAGCCCGTGTCTGAATATTTGCCCTTGGATAATCTCCAGATCTGGGACTGCCTAGGCTACGATATGGCAGTCATAGAGAAATCAAATCTCCGTGGACTCAAGGTCAAATATTATGGCAAGGATCGCAAGTTTCATCTGGGCAACTATCTGTTCACCATAGACTTCGCTGCGCCCGACCACAACAGGCTGGATGTCACATTCACGGAAGGAGCGCAGGAACACAAGAGCTATAATTTTATCAAACTAGACAATGGACAGTTTGCCTGCCAACCCAACAATCGCTGCCTATGGTATGATGTCAGTCTCGTGCCCAATGAACTGAAAACACCAGATTTCAAGATCCCCGCAGATATATGGTCAGTGGAGAACGTCAGCAAATGGAGCACGGGCGGTGATACCAATTGGTTCTATCAGTTCAAAGAAACAGACCGTGGATCAGGTCAGTGACAGAGACGTGTGGAATCGCTGTCCTCGCGATTGGCTTTGGATCTACGACAAACTGATCGTAGCCCGTAAGCAGGACATAATGGCTGCTCCCGCAGGTATACCTGTACCCCGAGACGGTTATTATATCGTGCGTCCCATCACTAATATAAGGATGATGAGCCGAGGCGCCCAAAAAATGTTCATGCATCGAGGTGACGATGGAGTAGTACCAGACGGATATTTCTGGAGCGAAGTGCTTGTGGGCAGGCACATCTCTGTAGACTATCACTGGGGACAGCAGGAACTCACCGTGGAGGGATTCCGGAACGATCCCGACAGGCTAGATAGGTTCAGCCGCTGGTCTAAGGTATCAGATAGATTACCGTTTCCGAGTTTTCTAAAAGGACTAGAAACACAGGCAGCCTGGGTCAATGTAGAATACATAGGTACCAAAGCCATAGAAGTGCATCTGCGCTGGAACGATGATTTCGCGAATCATGGATCGGACGAAATAATACCCGTCTGGCGAGGGGACAGTCTCGCGAATCCCCAGGGATATTCGTGGTATGCCAGCCCTGCTGGAGAACGCCTGGGCTTCTGGACTAAGAATAAATAACAAAAAGGAAATATCATGAAAAAACTACTACTATTATTACTGGCAGTACCAATGATCGCCCTGGCGCAGAAGATGCCCAAGAACTCTGCGACCTACGATGCGCAGGTCATTAGAGTATCAGACGGCGACACCATCGTGATTGCCGCACCCTTCCTACCAGCACCCCTAAAGCCAGAACTGGCTGTCAGGATTTTTGGTGTGGATACCCCAGAGAAAGGACACCGTGCCCAGTGCCCGCAGGAGGACCAGCGAGCACAGATGGCCAGCAAGTGGACCACACAGCTGATACAACAGGGAGGTAAGATACAGGTCACCTTATACGGTTGGGACAAGTTCGGTGGACGAGTGCTAGGTGACATCACGGTCAATGGACAGAGTGTGCGCCAAGGTTTGATCGCCAACGGACTAGCCCGTGAATACTACGGTGATGCAAAACAAAGTTGGTGCAACTAACACCTACCTTAGGACGTTATCGTTACATAGGTGTCGCCGGCTGCTGGCGTGGATGTTATGGGAGTCGTGCCCCGGAATGGCATCCTAAAGTGAGCTTTTTATTAAGCCGAACACTATTCCAATAATCGGAATGATCAGCAGGCACATTCCAAAAACCACTAAGCACAAAAGTATAAAGTTTAAAACTTTAAACACTGTCTACGATTCTTTCGTAGATATCTTTCCAATTTTTTACTCTAGGAATCAATGGGTTATCGTAATCCATATTATGCCCGTGTTCCATGAGCAAAGGTTTCAATCCTAAATTCAATCCTGTTTCTGCATTAGTGATCTTGTCCTCAATCCACCAAAGTCCAGAATCTTTGTAATCCTGCAGGACACCGTCTTTGTCCTCACCCGTATCTAGGAAGATGTAGTGTGCAAAGGCTGTCTTGCCAAACAGCTTCTGCAGATTCATCGTGCGAAGTTTTTGAGCGTTTTCGTTTTTGCTAAGGCTAGTGATGCAGTGGAACACATAACCTTGCTCTTCGTGCAGTCGTTTTACATAATACATCGAATCTCGTAGTGCAGGAAGGAATCCAACAGATGCCGATTCGTTAAAGATTTTAATCAGCTTCTTGCCCTGCTCCATATCGATGCCGTATCGACGACCGATATTGTAGATGAACTGTCCACCGTCTTGCTTTTGGAAACCGTGTTCTTGCATCCAAATATCAAAGGCGTACTCCCAATCCAAAATTACACCGTCTGCGTCTGTTAAAATAACTTTATTTTTCACTGATTAACCTTTTAAAAAAACTTTTGACACCTTCTATAGCCCTGGATTCTTCAGCAGTTCCGTGCCCTCTACCTTCTAGAACTATCTGTGTAGCATCTGATCGATCACCCCAATGATCGATACACTGTCGATGATTATATCTATTACCGAACCAGGGATCCTCACTCCAACCTATCGCCAGAACTGGAATATTTTTATCTGCCCAAAGGCCATGCACACAAGGGAAACCTGATATCACTATGCCTTTGATTAATTCGTCGTTGACTCTCGTAACCCCTACTGCGCCTTCGCTGTGTCCCATAATAAAGATTCTTCTTTGATCCGCCCAAGGTTTGAGTCTTATTTGTTTTAGTGCGTATTCGACTTCTCGGCTACGGAGTTCTGTAGCATTCACTTTGCCTAGATTAGTTTTTTTATTAACAGTATCGCAATTGCTTTGCCGACCGGGTATGGCTAAAGAATCGGGCATGACCACCACGAAGCCCATGCCCTTTAATGTTCGAGCCCAACTTTGATCTGTCTGAGAAATGCCAGAGCATCCATGCAAGTATATAACCACAGGCATGGGATTTTCTACTTCTACATTTTCCAATTTAGAAGAAAACCATTTTCCTGGTACATGCACAACAGCAGATTTCCATGATTCTTCGATGTGCCATTGTTGTGCCCAACTCTGACAAGCAATTAAAATGGACAGAGCTGCGATGCTTTTTTTCATATTGTTATTATATGCTCAGTTAATGATTTTGTCAACCTCTGCTGCTCTGCCATAAATACTGGACACAAATTAGGAGAAGCAAAATGGAACCAACACACTCACAGACAGCAGATAGAAGTTGGCTGGCATATCGTCTACAAAAAGAATGGGCCACCAATGACAGATGGAGTGGGGTTAAAAGACCCTACACAGCAGAGGATGTAGTAAATCTACAAGGTTCGCGAGTTTATCCAGATCAGTTTGCTGTCGATCAAGCCAAAAAACTATGGCGACTCTTGCACGATGAGCCATATGTCAATACACTAGGTGCTCTAACAGGCATGCAGGCCCTACAGCAGGTCAAAGCAGGACTCAAAGCAATATATCTAAGCGGATGGCAGGTAGCAGGTGATGCTAATCTAGCAGGAGAGATGTATCCAGATCAGAGTCTATACCCAGCAGATTCAGTGCCTGCGGTAGTAAATAGAATAAACAACACATTCCGCAGAGCAGATCAGATACAGTGGATGGAACAGACGGGAGATAGAGATTTCTTCGCACCCATAGTCGCTGATGCTGAAGCAGGCTTTGGTGGTGTGTTAAATGCTTTTGAACTGATGAAAGCCATGATCCGAGCAGGTGCTGCAGGAGTACACTTCGAAGATCAGTTAGCATCAGTCAAGAAATGCGGACATATGGGAGGAAAAGTCCTTGTACCAACCAGAGAAGCAGTCAATAAACTTGTTGCCGCTCGTCTCGCTGCTGATGTCTTGGGCGTGCCTACTCTCGTTATCGCTCGTACTGATGCCGAAGCTGGTGACCTTATCACTAGCGATGTTGATCCTAACGACGTTCCTTTTCTTACTGGTGAAAGAACTGTGGAAGGTTTCTTTAGAACCCGAGCAGGATTCGACCAAGCAGTCAGCAGAGCACTGGCCTACTGCCCCTATGCAGATCTCGTATGGTGTGAAACAGGGAAACCCGATCTTGATTTCGCACGCAGGTTTGCCGAAGAGATCCACCGACACTATCCCGGCAAGATGTTGGCCTACAACTGTTCACCATCATTTAATTGGAGGAAGAATCTAGATGCAGACGCAATTAGCCGTTTCCAGCGCGAGCTTGGAGCAATGGGTTATAAGTTCCAGTTCATTACACTCGCTGGGTTTCATAATCTTAACTACCATATGTTTGATATGGCTTATGGCTATGCTCGTGATGGCATGCCAGCATTTGTGGAACTACAAGAGAAAGAGTTCGCTGCCGCTGACAGAGGATTTGAAGCAGTCAAGCATCAGCGAGAAGTAGGTACGGGATATTTCGATAGAGTGACTACTACTATAGAAAAAAATGCTTCAACACAGGCATTGAAAGGCAGCACAGAAGAGGAACAGTTTCATTAATGTTAGAAACTATCTGTGATATTCTAGTAGAGGCATATAAGCGTAATTGGATTACGAGTCGTGATGGTAATATCAGTATCCGTCATCACGACCGCGATCATTTTTATGTCACACCCAGTGGTGTTCGCAAACAGACACTACAACCAGACCAATTTAAGAAGATAAAAATTTTAAAAGGTCCTGTTACATTATGGCAAGAGATGCCCTACAGCGATATCTCACAGGGACTAAAGCCCACAGGAGAAATGCCTTTACATTTTGGACTACAAAAATCTATTCATAAAGATGAAGTTAGAGTTGTAACACACCTTCATCCGACTTATTGTGTGGCCGCTATGCATGCCGGTATAGAATTAAGTGAACTAGTAAAAGATTTTCCAGAACTTAGTCGATATACAAGGGTAGCAACGAACGTAGGTGATGTTCCTCCTATATCACAGGAACTAGGAGATCAGTGTCACAAAAACTTGGGTTTAAATGAAACTACAGGTGAGATTAAGTACGATATCGTAGGTATCAAAGGTCACGGGGTTGTAGCCATAGATCAATCTCCATGGAGATCCTTCGAACATATCGAGCGACTGGAACATATCTGTAAAATAGTTTTAGCCTCAGGTAACTACTAATGTTAACAATCATATATACCTTGGTGATGGTACAAATCACCATAGCCTGTGTTACTCTGTATCTACATCGTAGCCAGGCACACAGAGCAGTGCAGTTCCATCCTGCGGTAGCACACTTTATGCGTTTTTGGTTATGGCTAACCACAGGCATGGTCACAAAAGAATGGGTGGCCATACATCGTAAACATCATCAACGCAGCGACCAAGAAGGAGATCCGCACTCACCTCAGATATGTGGTATCTGGCGTGTGCTGTTTGGTGGTGCCTTGCTCTATGTCAAAGCAGCAAAAAATAAAATACTTCTACAGGAACTGGGCACAGGTACGCCCAACGACTGGATAGAAGAAAACTTATACACCCCACACAGTCGCCTAGGGATTCTCATAATGTTGATCATAGATCTTGCTCTTTTTGGTCCTGTGGGATTCGTGGTCTGGGGTGTTCAAATGCTGTGGATACCTTTCTGGGCAGCAGGAGTTATCAACGGACTGAGCCATTGGTGGGGATATCGCAACACAGACACCAAAGATACTAGCCGTAATCTTTGGCCTTGGGCTGTATGGATAGGTGGTGAAGAACTACATAATAATCATCACGCAGATGGTGCCTCTGCTAAGTTCAAACAACGCTGGTATGAAATAGACATAGGATGGATCTATATACTAATCTTAGAGTTTTTCAATCTAGCCAAAATAAGAAAAACCAACTGATCTTTCACAATAAATATCTGCCTAAGGCAACGAGAGGCAGATATGGAAGCAAGATACAAAGAACTAGAAACACTGGTAGGCAAGTTTGTCAGAGACGTACCCCAAGGCCAAGCATACGCAGATAGGCTAGCAGAAGAACTAGAAATCATAGCACGATTGGGTTTCGCCAAACACTTTCTACGAGTAGTAGAGATACTGAATCTCACTAGAGATATCCCCCACATAACCAGAGGATCTGCAGGCAGCAGTTTGATCTGTTGGCTGTTAGATATATCTGATGTAGATCCAATTAAAGAACATATACCCTTATCACGCTTCATGAATCCCAAGCGCGATGACCTACCCGACATCGACTTAGATTTCCCACATTGGCAGCAGGAAACAGTGATGAATCGCATATTCAAACACTGGCCAGGACAGAGTGCTCGTGTGTCAAACTATGTGACCTATAAAGAAAAATCTGCACTGAGAGAAGCAGCCAAACGCTATGGTGCCAAAGGCACGCTGAAACGCAACTTCAAACTAGAAAACGTCATTGACAAGAGTTTCGTAGAGGAAGCACAGCGTCTGGCCAATAAACTTTTAGGCAAGAAACGCTGCATATCAAAACACTGTGGCGGCATACTGATATTTGATCGTTCAGTACCTAAGAGTCTAATCAACGGCGATAATCAAATCCTGCTAGACAAATATGAGATAGAAGACCTAGAGCATTTTAAGATAGATATACTGGCCAATCGCGGACTGAGCCAACTGTGGGAAATAGAACAGCGTGACTTATTAGACTATCCAGAAGAGGATGAAGCCACTGCCGAATTGCTGAGCCGTGGAGATGTTCTAGGAGTTACACAGGCAGAGTCGCCGGCGATGAAGAGACTGTTCCGTGCTATCCGTCCTAAGAGTCGTGCCGACTGTGTACTAGGCACAGCACTGATACGCCCTGTGGCTACCATGGGCCGCCGGAAAGCATCGTTCTTCCAGGACTGGTCCAAAGACAACTTCGATGAAACTATCGTGTTCGAGGATGATGCCATAGAACTAATATCGGAGATCCTAGGCTGCGACCAATACACCGCAGACATGTGGCGCAGAGCATTCGCCAAGAAGAACGAAGAAAAGATGTTTGAGTTCATGCAGTTGGTAGGTAATCATCCCCGCAAGGACGATGTGTTTGCCGCCCTGCGAGAGTTAAGCCATTTTGGCCTATGTCGTGCCCATGCGATAAATCTAGGTAGATTGATCTGGGCCTTGGCCTATCAGAAGGCACATAATCCGGAACGGTTCTGGCAGGCAGCACTGAAACACTGCCAAGGATCATATGCTCGCTGGGTCTATCATCAAGAAGCCAAACTGGCGGGCGCTGTGCCTGCCATAGGTGAAGGCGGTGAGGTAGACGATCTCATGAAGACTGGCCGCTGGCGATCAGAGAGATTCATACCTGTGTGCCAAGAGATAAGAAAACCAGGATCTGTAGAGTTCTGTGGATTGGTCGCTAACTATCGCGTGTTCAAATCCAAACCTCGAGAGTACATCACATTCGTCACACTGGGCACGGGCAACGGTCGTTATCTAGATGTAGTGGTTCCTCATGCCATTTCATTCCACGATCATCCAATCTTATGGGGATCGGGCAGATTGGGCTACAAAAACAATTCGGAATATGTTACAGTATACAAGCACAAGAAGTTCACTCTAGAGGAGATTAAATGAGGGGTTATATAGCCGCCGCCATCATATGCGGCATCACTGCACTTATCATAGCAGGACTGTGGTCCGTGAGGGACCAACATCTCGCATGGCATTTTTGGTTCTGCCAGTATTACGATTCCGAATGTCACTGAAAGGATAATCATGTACGGATTATACAAATTTTTACGCTTACTGTTTAGGACCTTTTGGCAACTGTTGGATCCCAACTTCAATGGTTTGAAAAATGCTCCCATGCAGATCAAATACATCGCCAGCATCATGCTAGCATGTTTTTGGGCCCTGGCATTTACCTTGTATGCTGGTGAAATGTGGTATCTAGGCTACAATGTGTTTGGACACATGGCCATCGTCAGCATGGCGTTCATAACTTGGTTGGTGATCAAGACTGTGCAGAAACAGTATCCAGAACGGCCAAAATATGATCAACTGCGTCAACCGGATCGTGCTCAAAGAGATTTCGAGATGAGTGATGAACAGCGACAAAAACTGGCTAAGAATATCTGATGGACAAAGCAATTGACATATTCAAATGGATTTTTATGTTTGTCTGGGGACCGATTGTAGGCACGGGTCTATTGATTTATATACTCATATGGACTGTGCCTGTAGAGATATACAAAAAAATACAACATCGAAAACAACCCAAACCTGCACATGAACTTCCTATACAGAAACTTATCGATCAAGTAAAAGAAGAAAACAAACCAAAGACTACCAATAATGACTGGAGTAGCGCATGAACGAACGAATTCAAGAACTAGAAAAACAATGCTGGAGCCATCGTGTAGAGGGTGCTCTAGTAGACGGACAATTACACTTTGATACTCATAAGTTCGCTGAGTTGATTGTGCGGGAATGTGCCGAAGTTTTACAGAAATGGAAAGGTGAACCTTTTCCTTTTGATGAAGACCTTGCGGCAAGTTTGATTAAAGAACATTTCGGAGTTGGAGAATGTGGATAATGTATGTTGTCTGGGCTTTCAATGCCCCTACCGAATCTAGGATCGCTGCTTACGCATTGGAGGCTCAATGCCGAGCGGATCTGGCAGTGGTGGCTAAAGATACTAGGATCGTCAAAGCAAAATGCGAATATAGATCTGACAGTGCGTTTCGTTACTAACAAAAGGATAAAAATATGTTACAGTATATAAACATAAGAAATTCAATCTAGATCAAGTGAGACATGTAAAATGAGAACAATGAGCAGAGTACATCTATATCCACACAAAGAGCCTAACGGCACAGGCTATATCGTAGCAGAACGCAGAGGACTTAGAGCCTTAGCAAAGAAACTAGAACAGGCCGCAGATGGTGCAGTAGGCTTAGAAACTATCACACTATACGGGTCGGACGGCCATCCATACAAACTAATGATCGTCACTGATATCACAGAAGACGAATGGCAAAATCTACCATTGCCTAAAGAAAAAAACAGCGATCCGTCGACTTTAGATATCGTTAAGATTTACAACGATTTTAAGTCTACTGCTGAATAAGACGAAACCTCCCGAAGGAGGTTTCTATTCTATAATTCTGCTACGCAGACGATATTATTTCTTGACACCTTGATTAACGAAAGCATACATCTTTTCAGCAGTTTCTAGAACTTTGTCTAGACCTGGAAATTCAGGCATACCTACTGTGGTAACGATCTGACCAGTTTTGTCATCGCGCTGGGCTGACATTTCCCAACCCTGCCATTTGTAGGTGAACTCTTGTGCAACGATGTCTTTGGCTTCTTTGAGGATCTCTGTACGGATCTCATAGCCGTTCTTGTTGAACTTGACTTCGGGTGCTTTTACTTCTGGTACAATAAATGTATTTGACATAATTTTCTCCTTGTGTGTGTATGTCTTAGTTGGCTTCTTTTTCTACTTTGTAGGGAGCCCGTGAAGCCTGCTCCTTCTTAGGACCGCATTGATCCAAAGAATACTTAGCCAGATCGATGGCATTGAGCACTATCATCTTGGCGAAATCTGTCTGTGCATCTAGATAACGATCTGCTATTCGTTGTAGTTGTTCGTCTTGAATGATGCGTCTGGATACAGAGCGTTTGGTGTTCTGTATGATGTCTATAAAAAACTCTGGGGTGAACATTATGATCTCCGTGTGTGTCTTACTATTATATATCTTTATTTTCGTAAAACAAGATTATTTATGGTAAAAATTCTCTGTTATTTTCCCAATTGAGGTAATACCAACGCCAACTCGGACCGAATCTTACTTTGCAATAGTATTCTACCCAAGGATCCCAAAGTGCTAGATAACGTTCAAACACGCTTCTCGCCTAGCATCAGTTTCCTCACTTCTTCATACTTGTTCTGTCGGGTCAGTGTGACTGCTTCTCTAGCCAGCATTATAGAATCAAAAAGAGCTATCATCCATTTCATCGCCATACCCTAGCCCCTAGCGTTCCATTTTTCTTGTAGTAGGCAAGGACTTGCTCTGCTCTACGCATTTGTGCGTCTGTGATAAAATCTATGAAAGATTTGAAAAAGTTTTTGATCATCTGTGTATCTCCTGTGTATCAGTATTTATACTGAGACATGTGCGACCGCACAAAATACTGAGATTTGACATTAGATTAAACATGTTGTAATATTGATATCAAATCAGTTAAATACATCGTATAGTCGAGACTTATATGAAACTTAAAACCAGAAGCATTCTACAGGAATTAAACAGCATAGCCGAAGTGCGCAGCACTGACGCTTTAATCGAAAGCAGAGCCACTAATATCATCAACTCTGCTATCAACCTATTAGAAAGCATCCATAAACATTATGAACCAGATCAGGCCCACGAACTAGAGCGTAGATTGATAAATGCTGTCAAGGGTCAAGATCCCAGCAAATTCGTGCGAGGAGTGCGAAGGATCGCAGAAGATCGCAGACAGAAACGAAAATTAGAAGAATCCAAAAATGAAGAATAATGTATTCGAAGGAGGAAACATATTTAAAGATGCGGATAAACAGCCTCTGACCCGCAGGATCACTAGATCAGAAATCCCTACCACTATCGCCTATCTAGAAAAGGAAACAGCAGTCGATTTTTCAACTGACAAGGATGAAGAAGGAGTACCTATCAAATGGTTAGGTACCACGGGACGCAAAGCCGACAGCGGAGACCTCGATCTTTCAGTAGATGCCAACGAAATCAACAAGACAGAATTCGCAGACAAACTGAGAACTATATTCGGAAAAGAGTCTGTGAAATTGAGCGGAGATAATGTACACTTAAAAACTCCTATCAACGGAGATCCTGCAAACGGGTTTGCGCAGACAGACTTCATGTTTTCAGCCAATCCTAAATTCCAACAAGGTAGCATGCTAGGCAGCGGACCAGATAGCCCTTTCCGCGGAGAACATCGTCATATACTATTAAGTAGCATTGCCAGGGCAAGAGGAATGAAATATTCCCCCAAATTTGGTCTCATGAATGTAGAAACTGACGAAACAGTTCCAGGAGGGGATGATTGGAATACCATAGCAAAAACCCTGCTAGGCAAGACCGCCACGGTTAAAGATATACGTTCTGTAGAAAATATCATCGCGTACATAAAAAAATTACCCAACTATGAAGAATTAGTCGCGGCTGCCCGAGAAACTCTAGGACGTTCGGGAATCGAACTTCCCAAGAATGAAATGGTAGAAAATTATCAACCGGGCACTATAGGTTGGATGCGCAGAATCATAGATATCGTAAAATGAGAGCCTGGGAACTACTATTAGAAAACGAAGCGCCTGCTCCTAAGAAAGTAGGCCGCGAGTTCAATCATCTCGAAGATCTAGTGTTCACGGAACCCAACGGCGCTCGACGTGCCGTAGAAGTTCTTAAAGGGTTAAGCCAACCAGAGAAAAAGATATCTATTAAGTGGGATGGCAATCCCACTGTGTATTGGGGTCGTGATGACGACGGCACATTCCGCATGGTGGGCAAGAACAACTGGGGTCGTGAAGAAGGTAAATCATCTAGTCCAGACGATCTTAAATCTTTCATCATGAGCAGAGGCAAGGGCGAAGATTGGCGCGAGAAGTTCGCTGGTGATATGGCTGCGATGTGGCCCGTGTTCGAAAAGGCTACCCCCGCAGATTTCCGCGGCTATGTGTACGGGGATATATTATTCCATCCCGGAAAACCCTACGATGGCGCTGATGGAAAGATGAGTTTCACTCCTAATCAGACTACCTATTCTGTCAAGGGACAGAGTGAAATAGGAAGACGCATCGCTGGTGCTAAAGTAGCAGTGGCAGCACATAAAGTGTTTGAATATTTCGGCGATAAATCAGGTGAAGATTTCGCAGAGCCAGAAATATTCGCAGGTAATCCAGAACTGGTGGTGTTTGGACAAACATATATGACCACGAAACCTGCGGTCAATGCCGACAATCTCAGCGTTATCGAAAAGTTGGCTAATCAGATCGGTCCTAAAGTAGACAAACTATTGGCTCCGGTCTCTGGACTAGGAGATCTACAGACTATCATTTATACCTTCGTCAACAATCAATCTAAGGCCAAGGCCTTAGATAAAATCGATTCGGCTAGTTTTTTCCAGTGGCTGCAGAACAGCAAAGTAAGCACCGGCAAGCAGGCAAAAATCGCCGACCTCGACAAAACCAATCCAGGCGTGATGGACGGAATGTTTTCTCTGGTAGTAGAATTAATGAAAGCCAAAGACGAAGTTATACGAGAACTGGACCAGGCTGAAGGTGATATCGTGGCTCACACAGGAGGTAAGCCCGGGGGTGAGGGTTACATGAGCACCGATGATGCTGTAAAATTAGTGCCTAGAGATCGTTGGACTCCATATAGAGCCGATTGAGCACGTTTTTTTCCAAAATCTATAAATACTAATGAGAATCGGGCGATTCTCATAATTGCCGGTCCCGGAGCGGGACTGAGATATTAGAGATAAGGAGAAAATATCATGGCAGTCGTAACAAAAGTAAATCCAACAATTGACTCAACACGTGGTCGTGCGTTTTTAGGTAAAACCATTGACAAGTACACTGTTGACATTGTAGCAGCAGTAGACCTATCATCAGCCAACATGGGTCCAGGCGGTGCGTTTCAAGCAATCATTTCTGCAATGTCTAGAATCACAACAATCGTAGGCGTAAGCGCACTAAGAACAAATGGTTCTGGCGCAGGCCGTATGTTCGACGTGATGATCGAGGGCGAGTTCGGAACTGACACCTATGACGGTACCAACTCAGAAACATTGGCTGCACACTTAGAAGACGAAGTGCAAGGTCTTGGTACAGTCAATTCTGTGAACTTAGGTAGTGCTACAGTAACAAGAGCCACAGGCTATCCTCTGTTTGCTAACGCACAGTAATTAGATTCCTCGGGATGGGAAGGGAAGAGCGGATTTATTCCGCTCTTTTTTTATCTCTGTAAATAGTAGCATATTATGGAACGCTACCGAATCATAACCCTAGTAGATATCACCAGAAGCCGGGCCTCACGATCAGAGACGGATAAGATCAAACTAGGACAACAGGCTAATTTCAACAGCCTCCTCCAAGCCCTCGGTATACGTGCCAATATAGATTGGACCAAAGATCCTTGTATGGAGACCGGTAGATTGCCTGACCCAGCCGAGGGTCATGCTGCCTATTGGATATGGGAATTCGAAACTGAACGAGATCTAGTCTATGCCACAGCAGATGATCCAGTGGGATTATTGAAAACAGATCTCCATGGTGTGCCTGTCGTTGACGGACTAAATAACACAGCGATCATCGATCCTGCGGCGTTCCAAACTAGAGGTTCTAAAATCAATATTTGGATACGTGAATCACGGTGATCATGATAAATATACTTTATAAAGGCAAATTTAAGGCGACTTTAATTTAGGCACATGGCTCGGAGCGAGCACTTGACTTAACCTAAGGAGAGCCGGAATGGCCGTAGTAGCAGAACGAGTGAGCGTGCTGGAAACCAAAGTACAGCACATAGATGAAAAGATTGACGATCTCAAAATCGATGTCAAAGACATGCATGATTGTCTCGATCGTACTAGAGATCTGTTAGACGGTAAAATGGAAGAAATGCTTACCGAATACCGTACAAATAGAGATAGATTTTACGAGCATGCTAATTCTCTGCACGAAGAGGATCGCAAAACACACGCGGCGTTGGCAGCGAAAATAGAAGAAATAGAGCATTTTAAAAATAGATGGATGTATCTAGGACTAGGTGCTATCGCTGCCCTGGGATGGGCGGCCCATGTAGATTTAGCAGCTATCGTCCAGATGTTTGGATTTTAAAGATCTTCCCACTTAAATAAGGACCATAGGTCCTTTTTTTTATGACTGATATTTCTAAACGTCTAGATAGATTCATAAATTCTGCACAGAAGAAACTGATACAGGCAGATCAAATCCTTCCCATAAAAACTGATGAAGGAATATTAGTCGGAGATGTTTTGATAATCAGCGAAGGAAATTTAAAACACATCAAAAAAAGAGATCAAATGCTGTTTGTCAATGTCTACCTCAATGCAGTGGCTATAAAATTAGCTAATCTATGTTATAGGAATCCTAGTTCTATCCAGATACAAAAAATATATGCCGCAGATCAGGAATATGGAAAATGGTTCGTCGACAGTCAGATACTGCGCACACAGCACAGAAAAGCCTTAGAAAAACCAGATTACGATCGTGCTGACATGCTGTATTCTCGGTACATAGAAAGCAGAGATAGAGCAGAAAAATCTAAAAATATCGCTAAGACTTTGGCAGACGATTGAATAAATAATACATAATCCTGGATTGGACAATATGAAAACCACAGACCTTTTTAAAATTAATAGATCAAGCAAGCGATTAAACGAAAGCATACTCAAAGTTTTCGGAAAAACCGTCAACCTAGAAAATTTTGATCTAGCACAACTGCATGATGCTCGCAACAAACTACGCACACAGGTAAGCCAGATCCGTGGACAGAGCGGGTTTAACGAAAATCTAGAAAATGATGCTTATCATCAGGCTCAATGGATGCTGGATGCTATCAACTCTGAGATCGCAGAACGCGATGAACACATCATCGAAGCAGATGTAGATGAAGGTATGAGCGAGATCGATATAGATCTACAGACATTAGCAGACAGAGGAGATGAAGAAGATCTTGTCGCTGCACTAGAAGGCGAAATGGGCCCAAATGTGGCGGATGTTCTACAAAACATGATGGATGAAGTCAAAGACGAGCTGGCCTCAAAAGGCATGAACGATGTCATCAACGATTACGACAAGATGATCGAGATACTGTGGGACAAGATAGTTGATGAGCACGGTGGCAATGATTCTGAAGACGAAGGTGGAGAGACCGATGACGGCTATGCTCTAGCGTCAGCAGGTCACGGTTCAGACGAGGATTATGAAAGTATCCAGATCGAAAAAGCGCCTCCAGGAGCCAAGGCCGAGCGTATGGTCAAGCACATCAAGAAAGGCTATGCCGATGATGGAAAACTAACAGATAAAGAACGTTCGATCGCCTATGCGACAGCATGGAAGCAACACAACAAAGAAAAAAATGAATCAGTCAATCAAGGAGATGAAATGACTAAGGTAACAGAAGGCGAGATCCAACAGGCCAGTGCGATCGTTACAGCCAAGACAATGGTAGACAGAGTAGGCCGCTGGATTGAAGAACTTTCTGGCATGGAGAATGATACCTTGCTCCAGCTAGGTGATTCGATCCGTGACGAGATGGGACAAGAGCAGGCTAAGAATTTTATTTCTACAGTGGCACCTGCCATCCAGCAAGCACTCGAAAATTTAAAAAGTGCGAGAGAAACACTATCAACCGGCGTTCGCGCACTCACAGGAGAAGAACAAGCCGCAGGCATGCTAGGTGCTGAACCGGGTGCCGAAGGCGACATGGCCGCGGCACCACCAGATGAAATGAATATGCCAGCCGAAGAACCAGCCGCCGATGAATTTGCCGCGGCAGAACCAGCCGCAGGAGGAGTTGAAGCCGCAGGTCGCGAACAGCGAGAAAGCATCAACTATCAAAGTCGTTTACTAAAAGTATTAGCAGGCTAATGAGATTTTCTGATATCATCAGTGTCGGCGATTTCTTACAGGTCAAAGAACTGGCACCAACTCCCGCCCCAACGCCCGGAAGCCCACCAGGCCAGGCCGCACCGGGACGACCCACTCCAGGTCAAACCCCACCGCAGAGCGGACAACCTCCCGGTGGCTTAGATCCAAAACAAGCAGCATTGGCAGCAAAACAACAGCAAGATCAAAAAAAACAACTGCAAGATCAGATCAAGCAACTCGAACAGCAGTTGGCCGATACTCGAAAACAATTGGCGAGCCTAGGATGAGATTTTTTGAATTCGCAGGTGACCAAGGTGTGGACAAGTTCGTTATGGTTCTTCGTAACTATATAGGTCGCGCTGCTTCTAAAAAAGCACCTGCTAAATTAAACTGGAACGGGTTACAACAGGTCTTACGCAGCAATGGCTTTGAAGTCTCTGCAGATTATGAAACATTCAAAGCCATGTATGATGCCAGCCCTGCGATACAAAATTTGGTTAAGAATTTCAACGACAAAGGTGTGGAATTAAATGTTCCCGGAGCGCCCAAAGATGCAGCAGAACAAGAACCTACTCAAGGCGGAGAAACCAGCCAGGATGTCGTAGACAAAACTGCGGCATCAGCGGCCGCGGGACAATTATCACAGAGCCAAACGACACCTCAGATTTGACAATTCCGAAATAATCCTGTAATATATATAGGATGCAAATACAACACACTCCGCCTCCGTTCGTCGAAAAAATCCAATATAAGCCTTGTCAGCAGATCAATGATCCTGTGACTCGCAAGCGTGTTTATCTAACCCCCGACGGAGAACATCTTCCTAGTGTTACGACTATCCTCGGCGCCACCAAAGATATGACAGCGTTAAACGAATGGAAGAAACGCATAGGAGAAGAGAAAGCTAGGCAGATTACCACAGAAGCCGCGGGAGTAGGCACAGCCATGCACAGCAATCTAGAAAGATTCATTGCAGGTATACAACGCCAACCTGGCAACAATCCTGTTCATATCCAGGCTAATGCTATGGCGGACGTGATTATTTCTAATGGTCTGTCTAAAATCAATGAAGTATGGGCCATGGAGCAGAGCCTTTACTTTCCAGGACTCTATTCTGGGACCACTGACCTAGTAGCCGTGTACGAGGATAATCCCTGCATCGCAGATTATAAACAGACCAACAAGCCCAAGAAAGAAGAGTGGGTGGAAGATTATAAAATACAACTGATAGCCTATATACTAGCACATAATGAAGTTTACGGCACAGACATCCGCGAAGGACATGTGTTTATGTGCTCTCGTAACTGCGAATACCAGCAGTTTGATCTATGGCCCTCGGACTTCAACAAGTACCAAGATCTGTGGCTTAACAAGGTAGAGGAATACTACACTAGCCTAAGATAAATACTCTATAAAGTTAGAGGATACAATCGTGGCCGTTGTGCAAATCTCAAAAATCCAGGTCAGACGTGGCCAAAAAAATTCAGGAATAGGTGTCCCTCAATTAAGTTCGGCAGAATTCGCATGGGCAGTGGACAGCCAAGAATTATTTATAGGCAATGGTTCAATTGCTGAAGGTGCCCCTTATGTGGGTAATACGAAAATCCTCACAGAGCACGATAATATCTTAGAATTAGCATCTAGTTATCAATTCGCAGAACCGGAACCTTCTATTTCTCTCAGCATTCCGAGATCTCTGCAAACGAAACTAGACGAATATGTCAGCGTATTAGATTTCGGAGCAGTACCGGATGGTAGCACTGACAATTCTAGTGCTTTTGAGAATGCCATGAATGAGTTATTTAGAAATCTCGATAGTAGATTTAAAAAAATACTCTATATACCTAACGGTGTTTACATATTCGCCGGAAACCTTAGAATTCCCAGTACTGCTATATTACAAGGTGAAACCAGAGACGGAGCGAGATTAGAATTTAACGCTAATAACATATTGTTCGTTGGCAGCAACGGCGAAGAAGTTGCGGAATTTACCAGCAGCAATCGTCCTCAAAATGTAAAAATAAAAGATTTAACAATCAGTCGAAGCGTTGGTCAAACTGACATTACAGGAGTATACGATTCTACCTTTGAAAATGTTAAATGGGTTTCAGAATATGAATTAGGGGACGCATTCACTGGATCTATATCTTCACAGACTGCTGCAGTCAAGTGGGAGAATAGTTTGCCCGGAACCAAAGTAACAGATATAACCTTTCGTGACTGTATTTGGGAATCAAATCTTTTGTCAGTGAGATCAGATCAAATTACTGTGGATCCTAGTAATCCGCCCATATACGACACACGCATAGATTTTGAGAACTGTCAGTTCTCAGTAGGACACACAGGGATATTAATCAACGGGATAACTAATCAGGGAAATCGCTGGAATATCAACGGCTGTAAATTTGAAGAAATATTTGCAAGAGGTTTTGTATCTAACTATGGTATTGGAACTAAAATACAAAGATCTTCTTTTATTAATTGTGGTAATGAAATCAATACTGCAGCGACTCCTATCACAGATATAATATCATTCGGGCAATCCAATGCAAATATCGTCGTTGACTGCTCGATCAACAGACATCAACAAGGCGGATTTACCAATGTGGCTACCAAAGGCGCCGAAGTTGAAGTCTTAAATTCAAGCAAAACTAGTCTGATTGATATGAATTATGCAGATATCTATCTTTCTGATAGTTTTAGACCGTTGGCAGTATTCAGTGGTTACAATAGATATACCTATATAGATTATGTATTGAATCTGGGCGTTCATTCTAGGGCAGGGCAGATCATCATCATGACTCCCGACGACCAAGGATCGATATCTTTCGCAGATAATTACGCATATTCAACTCCGTTTATAACAGATCCAGGGGGAATTCTTATGACAAATTTTCAATTTAATGTAGAATTAAGAGATAATAACGGGGATAGCGGTTTAGAAACTATCCTGTTGTCATATACGAATCCTTTGTCAACTGGCACGACAGGAACTATTTCGTACTCTATCACCTACGGTGTTTGATCTACACGGCGTAGATAGATTAAACGAATGGAAAAGATTTAGAGATAGTTTGGAATTGGATCAAGAACCCTTGGTCCGTGTTGCAGATCTCTGGAGCCGTGCTCCGTTCGTTAATCCATATCTCGATCCAAAAAATCCTGCCGATTGGCCTGATCCGTGGCATCTGATTCTAGATCTCAAATTAGATGATCTTGCTATCTGTCTAGGAATGTTGTATACTTTGAAATTAACACAGCGGTTTATGGATACCAAATGCGAGATACATATGTCTATGCTTCCAGAGAAACATAATAAAAGATTTTTTCTAGTAGTAGATCACAATCATGTTCTAAATCTCACTCCACGCAGTGTTGATGATAGAAAATCATTTGATCAAATCCGCACAGACAAAATTTGGGCCGGACACGAATTGCCATAAATATCAGACTTCGAGAGACATAGATGATCACAGTGATTAAGAGAGATGGGAAAAAAGAGCCATTAATGATCGAGAAATGGCAGGCCCAGGTGGCAAAAATTTGTAAAGGCATCGCAGATGTTAGCCAATCGATGATAGAAATCAAGGCTCAGTTACATTTTTATGATGGCATCACTACTAGAGAAGTCGACGGAATAACTCTCAGGGCTATCGTAGACCTTATCGATGTAGAAAATAATCCAGATGTTGGCCATACCAACTACCAATTTGTAGCAGGCAAACAGAGATTAAGCATGTTGCGCAAGGACGTATATGGAGACTACACACCTCCCCGCCTCTATGACATAGTAAAACGTAATGTCGAAACAGGACTGTATACTCCAGAACTGCTTGAATGGTATTCGGAAGAAGAATGGGACAAGATGGAAGAGATTATTGATCATAGTAAAGATGAAGAATATAGTTACGCAGCCATCGAACAGTTGATCGAAAAATATCTTGTGCGCAATCGTGCCACTAAAGAAATCTATGAAACACCACAGGTGCGTTACATGATCGCTGCAGCCACAGTGTTCCATAAAGAAGAACCAAATTCGGCTCGTATGCGCTATATCAAGGAATATTATAATGCTGCTAGTGATGGTCTTTTTACTTTGGCTACCCCTGTGCTTGCTGGGCTTGGTACTCCTACCAAACAATTTAGTTCTTGTGTGCTTATTCGCAGCGATGATGACCTTGATAGCATATTCGCTAGTGGTGAAATGATGGCCAAGTATGCCAGCAAGCGAGCTGGCATCGGTTTGGAGATTGGTCGCCTCCGCCCCCTGGGTAGTCCCATCAGAGGTGGGGAGATCATGCACACCGGAATGATCCCATTTCTTAAGAAGTGGTTTGGCGACCTACGTTCGTGCTCACAAGGCGGCATCAGAAACGCTTCAGCCACCGTATTCTATCCTATATGGCATCACCAATTTGATGATTTAATCGTACTCAAGAACAACCAAGGTACAGAAGAAACTCGTGTCCGACACATGGACTACGGTGTCGTATTGTCAGCGTTCTTTTGGCGTAGATTCAAGAACCGAGAAAATATAACATTCTTTGACCCCAACGAAGTTCCTGACCTGTATGAAGCCTTCTACAAAGATTCGAACTTATTCGAAGAACTGTATGTGAAATATGAGAAGCGTCGGGATCTGCGCAAAAAGGTCATGAATGCTGAAGATGTTTTCAAGGGTGGTATACTGAAAGAACGCACAGACACAGGTCGAATATATCTCGTATTCATTGATAATGTCATGAATCAGGGGCCATTTGATCCCGAATACCATACGATTTATCAAAGTAACCTGTGCTGTGAGATCCTATTACCCACACGTCCATTTAAGCGATTAGACGACGAAGATGGTCGCATAGCGTTATGTACACTGGGATCTATCAACTGGGGATCGTTCCGGAATCCAGAGGACATGCGTAGGGCCTGTCGTATCCTACAGCGTAGCCTGTGTAACATTCTTGACTACCAGGACTTCTTGTCGATACAGAGCAAACTCTCGAACGATGAGATACAGCCTCTAGGCATTGGTGTTACCAACCTCGCCTACTGGCATGCTAAACGTGGGTTACAATACGGTGAGAAAGATGCTCTGGCAGAAGTGAAAAGTTGGATCGAGCATCAGGCCTACTATCTAACTGAGGCAACTGTAGAATTAGCCAAAGAAAGAGGCCGCTGTTTAGACAGCGATAAAACTCGCTATGGTCAAGGTATTTTCCCTTGGGAACTAAGAAGCAAAGGTGTCGATGAATTGACTAATTTTACGCCTGAATTAGACTGGGAATCGTTGCGTAAAGAAATGAAACAGCATGGCGTTCGTAATGCCACATTGATGGCCATCGCACCCGTAGAATCTAGTTCGGTGGTCATTAACAGCACTAACGGAATTGAGATGCCTATGAGTTTGATCTCCACCAAAGAATCAAAAGCAGGTTCTTTCACCCAGGTAGTCCCGGACTATCATAAATTAAAAAACAAATATCAATTGATGTGGGAACAATCAGATTGCGTTCACTATATCAAAACTGCAGCAGTATTGTCAGCATACGTTGATCAGAGCATTTCAACCAATACATTTTATAATCCAGCACATTTTTCGGATCGAAAAGTCCCAACAACATTGATCGTTAAAAATTTAATGTTGGCTCATAAATGGGGACTGAAAACATTCTATTACAGTCTAATCAATAAATCTGGTGCCAAACAAGAAGACATTCCGAGCATCAATGGATATCATGAAAAGATCAATGGGTATCATATAGAACCAAATGAATTATTAGAAGAAGACTGCGAGGCCTGCAAATTATGAGTTTAGCACAATATGATTTAACACACACCACAGATTATCTAAATCGAAAAATGTTTCTCGATCCTGCCGGTCCCGTGACCATACAGAGATTCGAAGAAGTCAAATATAAAAAGATCTCAGATTTCGAAACAACCGCCAGAGGGTTTTTTTGGCAGCCTGAAGAGATCAGCCTCACCAAAGATGCGCAGGATTTCAAGGATGCATCTGATGCTGTCAAACATATCTTCACATCTAATCTATTAAGGCAGACCGCATTGGATAGCCTACAGGGTAGAGGACCTAGCCAAATCTTCACCCCTGTTGTTTCATTACCGGAGTTAGAAGCCCTTGTTTACAATTGGACCTTTTTTGAAACGAATATCCATAGCCGCAGTTATAGCCATATCATCCGTAATATCTATAATGTTCCTAAAGATGTTTTTAATACCATCCATGATACTAAAGAAATCGTGGATATGGCTTCAAGTGTGGGGAAATATTACGACGACCTACACCTTGTTAACTGCCGCAAGGAGATGGGTGAAACGATCACGGAAAAAGAACACATCCGGGCCATCTGGCTCGCACTGAACGCTTCATACGCCCTAGAAGCCTTCCGCTTCATGGTAAGTTTCGCTACTAGCCTCGCTATGGTAGAGAACAAGATCTTCATCGGTAACGGCAATATCATCGGGCTGATCCTACAAGACGAACTGTTGCACAAGGGGTGGACTGCTTATCTGATCAATCAGGTGGTCAAAGAAGATGAGCGGTTCGTTGAAGCCAAACAAGAGTGCGAAAGTGAAGTCTACAAAATGTACACAGATGTAATCGTCGAGGAAAAACAGTGGGCCGACTATCTGTTCAAGAAAGGTCCAGTGATTGGACTTAATGCTGCTATCCTCAAAGATTTCGTAGATTATACCGCCCTGACCGCACTAAAAGAAATTGGGATTAAATATCAGCAGGCAGCACCAAGAACTACACCTATTCCCTGGTTCAACAAACACAGTGATACCAGCAAGAAGCAAACTGCTCTACAAGAAAACGAAAGTACCAATTATGTGATTGGTGTGATGAGTGAAAATATTGACTATGAGTCGCTACCGGCTATATAATTATGAACTACAAAGCACAATATAAGATGCGTAGCCCATTTGATTCTTGGAAGAATGCCAGTTCTTTCAGCAACGAATCCGCAGCCATCGCAGAAGCATTAAGAAAAAAACGTGCAGGTGCATTATTGGTACGAGTAGTTGATAGCAAAGGTAAAACAGTTTATTCGGCATAGAAAGGAAAACGATGAAAGCAGTAGTTTGGAGCAAATATAATTGTACGTTCTGTGATCAAGCCAAATCATTGCTGACACAGAAAGATATCGCATTTGAAGAAAGAAAAATCGGTGATGGCTACACACGCGAAGAACTTCTCGAAGCAGTACCTAATGCAAGAACCTTACCGCAGATTTTCTTAGATGAAAAATTGATAGGTGGATTTACAGAATTAAAAGCATACTTCGCAAAGGAAAAACATGTTAATTGACAAAGGATTGACCGAAGGATCAGTCGTTACGATAAAATTAGTGAACGGAGAAGAGATATTGGCCAAATTGGTAGAAACGACTGCTACCGGATATAAAATCTCAAAACCATTGACATTGAGTGCTGGGCCTAAGGGATTGGGCATGGTACCTTTTTTGTTTACCGTAGATCATGAAAAAGATCTTACTATCGATAAATCTGCGGTAATGGTCATAGTGAACACTGAACAGGAATTCGCGAACCAGTATACGCAAGGCACCACTGGCATAGCCATAGCGGGATAATCATGCCTGGAATCAGTAGAGTAGGAGTTGACAAAGCAGGAGGCACGATCGTAGGTGCCCTTGCTCCCACAGTGTTTGCTAATGGGGTTCCAGTCACGGTTTTGGGTGCTCCTGTTATTCCCCATGGAAAAGGACCTCATGCAGCACCAGTGATGGTCACTGCCAGCGCCAATGTGTTTGCCAACGGAATTCCCGTATGTAAAGCAGGTGATATAGCCACTTGCGGCCATGCGACATCCGGCAGCGGTAATGTAAACGTAAATTGATATGAAAAAAATATTTTGGAACGTCCTAGGATTCTTCTGCCTAGGTTTAGCCTATGTAGGCGTGGTGACTCCGGGATTTCCTTACAGCATCTGGGTGGTGGCCGCTGCCTACTGTTTTTCAAAAGGCAGCGAGCGCATGCATCGTTGGTTGTATAATCATCGACTGTTTGGACCATTCCTCACCAACTGGAACGAAAAACGTGTGTTCCCTACAAAGATGAAATTCTTTATGATTGGTATGATGTCGCTGAGCCTTGTGTTGATGTGGGCAGGCGGTGTCAAACCTATTGGTATTTTAAGCACTGCTGTGTTTATGGCATTGGTTGCTGTATGGGCTTGGCGTTTTCCAGGTAGTGTTGCAGAATACGATCAACGAAAAAGCACAGGAAAGAAGATAGGATGGATCAGATAAATTATACCGTACACAAGTTATTTCCTGTTCCTGTGTATAGAAGTAAGATCAGAGTAGATACTTTAACCTATCACAAATTAACCAACGGATTTGAATGGGAAACCAATGACAGGTATATGCTCGAGTTTATCACGCATAAAGAAACCAAAGAACGGCATATCCTTGACCTGCCACAATTTTCTGGACTGAAAAAGCAAGTACAGGATCACGTAGACACATTCGCCTTCAATATTTTAGAGTGCCAAAAAGACATAGCATGGCAGATAACCACATCGTGGGTCAATGAAGTGGTCAAAGGCGGTTACAGTTCAATGCATACACACGCCAATAGTCTTATTAGCGGAGTAATGTATCTCAATGTAGATGAACGGTCAGGGGGTATAGCCTTCCACAAAGAACCATCATATAAACCCTTGTGGCACGATACTATCAGAATAGATTTCGACGAAACCACCGATTTCACCACCGATGCCAGCGTGTTTATTCCCGCACACAACGACATATTGATTTTCCCCAGCACGTTGGCACATAGCGTTTTGATCAATGAATCTGATATAATAAGATATAGTCTAGCATTCAACGTGTTTCCTAAAGGCGTCTTTGGTCGCGGAGGCAATAGCGAACTTACGCTATGAATCATAATCTTACTCCGTTGTTTCCTATTCCCTTGTATCAGTCTAATATAGAACGTGATAGCGATGATTTAAATTTTATAAAATCACAGGTCTTTTCTCGCATGCCTGCAGAAAATGGCAGTTACACTGAAAACAAACGCATATTAGATTCGGCAGAACTAGTCGGTCTTCGAGGAAAAATACAGGCTCACATTGATTATTTCCTCCACCAGATATTAGACTGTGATGATCGATTGAACTTTGAGATACAGAATAGTTGGGTCAATAGGCACGACAGGAATGATTTTGCAGGCTCTCATCGACATTCTAACAGCATCATAAGCGGAATCTATTATCTCGAAGTCTATGATCAAAGCGGTGCCATAGTGTTCCAAAAAGATAAAAGTTATTATAACCTTTGGACTGATACGGTTGAGATTGGATTCAATTATCAACAACACGGTGATCAAGATCGATTAAATGTATTCAACGCCGATGCCTGGGGAATATATCCTCAAGTCGGCGATTTGATATTATTTCCTAGCCTTTTATATCATTCTGTCACAGAAAATCTATCAGACAAAACCAGATATAGCCTAGCATTTAACGTTTTCCCCAAAGGCGTATTTGGTACCAGCATAGACCAATTAGAAATCAAATAATTTATGCATAAAGTAGATCTAGATCTCCTAGTAGATATAGCACAAGAGGTAGAAGGACAGGATTCCATACCTTGGGATAGATTGGCCGTAGGCAAAGAACAGGCCTATAAGATGGTGGCGACTAGCATATTAGAAATGTTTGACAAGCCCGAATACACGTTCGATGACAAAGTCATTCTACTAAGTACTATAACCAAACTAACAGTAGAAAACATGTTACTAAATCTAAAAGTATTGACATTAGAGTCAAGAGATAGTTAAATAACAGTATTGTTGTACATCCTTCGATGTGAAGGCATTCTGGACGGGGGTTCGATTCCCCCCGGATCCACCAAAAGCACACTGATCGTCCCACAGAGGCCATTGCTAATATCTGTACAGTGTGTTTCTGAGGGGTCCGACCGGTTTCGACAGGGTGAGATAACGGAGACGGCAACACAGTAGGCGATGACTGTAAATCAAGCAAAACTATAAATGCAAACGACGCATTTTTTGGAGAAACTCGCCTAGCGGCGTAGTCTCCACGGGGTTGGTATGCCTTGTTTCCCAAAATACCAAAAGTGGCCTTCGGGCCACTTTTTTCTTGACCCCTACTGACCGTTGGTTATATACTTGTCCAGTGCATATTTTGTACGCACAATATTGTTTTTACCTATGAACTCCATAGGAAAATAATAACAAAAACCTATTAAAATCTCTTGATCTATAGGTTAAATAAATTGTAAAATAGTTCTAAGTTTTCAACACACACAAGGAGAAACACATGAAAACAATTGGTGATAGATTAGAAGCATTTGTAGTGACCGGTATCAATCCAGGTAGTGATAAGTTTTTTGACATCACTGAAAAGTCTTTTGAAGGTAAATGGAAAGTTATCGTATGCTATCCAAAAGACTTTACTTTCGTTTGCCCCACAGAAATCGTTGCCTATGATAAATTACAACAAGATTTCGCAGACCGTGATGCAGTATTGCTGACTGGAAGCACAGACAATGAGTTCTGCAAACTAGGCTGGCAGAAAGCACACAGCGACCTTGCTAAGATCAAGCACGTTCAGTTCGCTGACACACAGCGCGGTGAACTGAGTCTTGTTGAGCAACTGGGCGTGTTCTTTGTTCCGGCGGGTGCGGCCCTTCGCGCAACATTCATCGTTGATCCAGACAATGTCATCCAGCATGTTACTGTGAATAACTTGAACGTTGGCCGTAACGCAGAAGAAACTCTGCGTATTCTTGATGCACTACAAACTGGCGAACTCTGTGAGTGTAACCGTCAAGTAGGTGCAGATACATTAGAAACCAAAAAACTAAAGGTGGCTTAAATGACTGCATGGGTAGATCAAATCAAGGATACTATTCCTGACTACGCTAAGGACACACGACTCAATATCGATGCCGTAGTCAAGCGTTCTACTCTGCCACAGGAAGAAGCAGAAGCGGTTGCTCTCGCGGCGGCTTTTGCCACAGGTAATTCAAAACTATGGACTTGGATGCAGAGTCAGATCGCAGATCAACGAGAATCCGAAGCCGCAATTACCGCAGCCAGTTTAATGGCCATGAACAATGTTTGGTATCCTTACGTAGAAATGGCCGAGGATGAATCACTCAGCGGATTGCCGGCACAGTTACGTATGAATGCCATCGCTACACATGGCGGAACTACTAAGGCCAGATTCGAAGCATACGCATTATCGGCTTCGATCGTAGGTAAGTGTCATTTCTGCGTCAAAGCACACTATGAAACACTAAAGAAGGAAGGCTATACAGTAGAACAACTTCGTGACATCGGCCGCATTGCCTCAGTGATTACCGCAGTATCAAGAGTTTTACAAAATTAATTTTAAACATAGTTGTATTCTAGCCCGGTTTATCCGGGCTCTCTTTTTTAGAGAGATAACTAATATTTGTCAGAGAGGATTATATGCTTACTACAAAATTAGAATTGAGCGACCTGTTTAAACTTGAATTCAATGAATGTTTCTATGGTAACGGTATCGTGTTAGAGGCAAAAATATTAGAATATGACAAGTCGCTCGGATCGCTGCCAGAAGCAGCAAAAAAATTATACTTTAGAGTAGATACCGGGCCATATAATTATGCCTTTCCAGGAAGCAGCGGCTGGGCAGGATCGGAACCTGAACTCAATCGCCCCTACAACGAGCCTCCTAAAGAACCGATCGTCAAACCAGATGACTATGTGTGCTGGAGATTGCCTCAACACGAAAGGAGACTGTGGCAAGCAGGATTTCCTGTGTACTTTGGCTACTATCTCGGCGATACCCCAAAAGAGATTCAATTGGATCCCGAAACGGCAGAAACGCTCAAAAAAGATTTTGATTGACAACTTCTAGGAGAGATGCTAGAATACTAGCATTATCTAACTGTATAGGAGGATCTTTTGAGCATGCATCTAGAAGGCCCTTGGTTATCCACCACAGGCAAACGCAAGGGCAAACGCCAGTTCCGCAATTCCGACGAAGCCCGCAAGGCTCGCGAATTGGAAGAATCTTGGAAGGCCCTACAGAAAAAATGGGGTATCGAATCAGAAGAAAAGAAGCGCCGCAGAGCCATGACTGCGGATACCTGGAAACCTGCACCTAGATCTTATCGAGGCAGCGACCAACCTAAGATCGAAAGCCTTCCATTTACCGCTGGTCCCTGCACCAAGCCCGAACAGAAAGTCTATACAGGCACTAAGATCAAAGGCATTGGTACCATGCACAAGAGTAATGCTGTGCCGATTTTTTCTGATGAAGAGGCAGTTGAAATTTCTAAAATGAGGCGATAGAATGACATTTAACACCCTATTTTTGATTGACAATAAAAGAGAACGGTACATAAAGAAAGTATTTCAAAATGCCGATAATGATATCGGTCCTTGGTTATCAATGACTATTTTAAAAGACAGCGCTAAACGGGCTAAAAACAACGGATGGGATTTTGATCTCGATCGAGATTATCTCGTTAAACTGTGGCATCGACAAAACGGATTGTGTGCTGTAAGCGGCATTAAAATGCAGACAAAATCTGGAACTAGAGAAGACAAAAACCCATATCGAGCGAGTTTGGATAGAATCAACAACAATAAAGGCTATGTAAAAGGCAATGTGAGATTTACCACTCATTGGGTTAATAACGCAAAGAGTACCTGGCCGGAAAAAGTTTTTGAAGATTTCGTTGTAAATATTGTCAAAAATCGTCGATAATCGTGTATTTTTTACACTCTGACAGTAAAATGCGATATATATTAAACGTTTCGCAAGAAACTGAGATAGTTGGTCCGGACGGAGCGAACCAGTTTAATGTCCAGACCCGCGAGTCTTGGCCAATGAGAAACCCGTGAGATTCGGGAAGCCATGCTCGCCAAAGGTGAAAGCGCAGTCTTGTAAACAGCAAGGCAGCGTGTCGTAACTGATGGAGACGACTACACGAACCAAGGGTTCTCTTATAGAGCCTCGTGAAGTTAACTCCCTGTAGTGTAATGTCACAGAAGATCGTGACACCAAATGAAAGGAGGAACACAATGTTTCAATCTCTTAGATTGGGTAGTATAGCAGTATCGCTGTTGTTGGTGATGTTTGTAGTAAGTTCGATAACCGGATGGAAATTTCAAAAGTTAAGCGGACAAGAAGGATATCAATTTGTATCTGCGGAGAGCATAGAAAAAGATCTAGAATGTCTTGCTCTGAACATCTATCGCGAAGCGGGATACGAACCGTTCGAAGGTAAAGTAGCTGTCGCTCAGGTCACACTAAACAGGGTGAAGGATCCGAGATTTCCAAAAACGGTATGCGGAGTAGTCTACGAAAAGACCGTGATCTTTTCCACGGTTATCTGCCAGTTCTCTTGGTACTGCGATGCTAACCATAGAAATCGCAAGATCAACGATAAGGCCTATGCCGATAGTTATGCAGTGGCTAAAAAAGTCTACCTGGAAGGATTCCGTCTTGACAGCTTAAATAAAGCATTGTATTATCATGCTGATTACGTCAGCCCTAACTGGAAACTAGAAAGGATAATTAAAATTGGAGCCCACATCTTCTACAGGAAACCAAATGAAAACATTTGACATAGAAAAGGTCCGCGACGGTCTCAAAAGATATTTCAGTCGGCTGAGCCCGGAGAGCCTAGAATGGGTGGCCATTTTGGTCTTACACTCGGCCACTATACCTAGTTTCTTAGCAGTGATGGCAGGCATCACTGACAAGATGCCTGCGGTGGATTTGGTTTTGATGGTTTGGTTTGGACTGGCCCTGCTGTTCGCCAAAGCCGCTGCCAAACGAGACATGTTCAATATCGTCACCCTGGGTTTTGGATTCATGCTCCAGGCCGTGATGATGGCATTGATCTTCTTCAAGTAGATTGGTAATCACCGTAGTTGACTTTGGTTGGCTGCGATGCTATAATTATTAATGTCGTAACTCACACACAGAAAGGTAATTATGAAAAAGGCAATTATAATCGGCATTATGGCTGCGGCAGTCACTGGCTGCTCTTCTATGAAAACCATCGAAGTCCGTGATACCAAAGCGCATCCTAATTGGTATGTTGATTGCGAACAGATCGGCTCCGAAGGGTGGAAGTTCTGGAATCGTGACAAATTTGCCTATGCCTGCGGAATGGGAGAAAGCATCTATGAGCAGGCCGCAGAAGCACAGGCCTATGCATTCGCTGTCAAGGGTTTCGCCGAACGCATCAACGGTTCGGTCAACTCGTCTACCACTATTGACATCACCAATGACAAGCGCAACACTCGAACTTTTGTCGAGCACAAAGTGGTAGATACCGTGATCCGAGAGCATCTTGAAGTCAAGAAGCATTCTTATCAATTGGCTGCTACTAGCCGTGTGCATACCTATGTACGGATCAAGATGCCTCTGGAAACTTTTGAGAGATTGATGCAAGAAGCCAAGTCTGCGAAGGCACAGTAATGAAGATCGCTATCATATTAGCCGGCCTATTATTAGTCGGGTGTTCTTCAGCACCTAAGGTTTCAGCGAAAAAGCCACAGTATTGTCATACTAGCCAAACTATTGAAACCCAAAATGGAGAACGTGTTAACAGTAAAACTCAGGTAGAATGCACGGATGATCAGATCAAAAGATTAACAGCATCAAGGGCCGGATTTAGTCCGTATTGCGGTGAGTTTACTTATTGGATGAGGATTGGAGGAAATGATGTCCAACGCAAAGGTATCAGTTGTCAAAAGCCTGATGGTAGTTGGGAAGTTGTCGATGTTATTGGTCGCTAGCACTGTTCAGGCCAACGATATTAACAATCCAAGATTCTTTGAATATCGAAGCGAATCATTTATCAATGAGGCTATAACTGTATCTTTTGGATTTTTCAAGACACTAGATGATGATCAAAAATCCGCTTATCATCAGGCCTTGACGCATGCAGTTATGTTTGCTGAAAACGGTCAAACGGTTGAGTGGTATAGAGGCGATGCCAGCGGCTATGCTAGGCCGGTGTTGACCTGGCCGACTGGTTCCGGTTATTGCAGAAGGATGCATGTTCAGGCGATCGCCTACGGAGTAGAAAAAACCCTGTCACAGACTGCCTGCTTTGATAATGCGCACACAAATTGGCGATGGTTGAAGCAATAAATAATAGTTCATGAAATATACGTATGGCACATCTGACAAGATAATAGCATATCTAACATTGCTCAGTGGATTGATAATTTCTGCTGTGGCAGTGTGGTATTCGGTGGCAGGCCTAGTTTCTATTTTTGCCGCTAGTGCCGTGTCCATCATCATAATGGGAGTGGCCTTAGAAGTCAGCAAACTGGTAGCCACTGTATGGTTGAAATGGAACTGGCACCGGGCACCTAGTCTGATCAAGATATATCTCATAGCCGCTATCGCCATATTGATGATCATAACGTCTTTGGGCATATTCGGGTATCTGTCAAAGGCGCATCTGGATCAAAATATCGTCAGCGGTGATGTACAGGCCAAGATATCTCTGGCAGATGAAAAGATCAAGATCGAGCGTGAGAACATAGCCAACGCTCAGGCAGTTATCAAACAGATGGATGCAGCCGTTACTGGGGTCATCGCCACAGGTGATCAAGAAATCAAACTCAAAGATGGTACGACACAGGTGCGCAGTGCCGCAGAACGCAGCCTGCAGATCCGCCGTAGCCAATCTCGAGATCGAGAAACATTGACCAAGCAGATCGAAGAAGCGCAATCTCGAATCGTAAAACTACAGGAAGAAATCGCACCTGTTCGGGCAGAGATGCGCAAGGTCGAGGCCGAAGTGGGTCCAATCAAATATATCGCCAAACTGATCTATGGCGATCAGACCGATCAGAACATGTTAGAAAGAGCAGTAACCTGGGTGATTATAACCATCGTGTTGGTGTTCGATCCCCTGGCAGTGGTATTACTATTGTCTAGCCAATACAGTTTCCAATGGTTCAGACAACAAGAAGAGGAGCGAAAAAATGAGTTGGTTCAAGAGGACACCCCATCGGAAGTCGACAGAGAAGAAACATCCCCATCACAGCAGTCCGCGATCGGATCAGTTGATGAAGGAAGTGGCGGACAACCACAAACAGATCCAGAAACACAGACTGGAGATGATGTTGCAGAAGAAGCCAACAGAAAAATAGCGGAGATAGAAACCGATCCAGTCAAATCTAAAGTTTCTGAAGAATCTAAAAAGGATCCGTTAGAAGAATGGAACGAAATGATCGCCGAGGCAGAACGAGCCGTCGACGAAGAAAAAGAAGAAGAACTTATAGAGCAGGCAGCAGAAACAGAAAAAATAGCGATGAGAATCTGGAAATCCGAAGGTATCAAGAACAGCGTCAAGCATCAAAGAATGTTGCTAGAAAGAGGGATCATCGATAAATTGCCCTGGGAAGATTATCTTAAACCTATAGCCGATTTCGGTGACGATGAAGCGGCGTTGGAGGCAGCTAAATGGGCCCAAGAACAACTTCAAAAATCCAACGAACGCCCAGGAGATCATCTAGTAGAGTCAGAATCTAAAAAAAAAGATAACGAGATGGATGGAGAAAGAGGGAATGCAGCAGATAGTACGAAGCAAGGAAGAATGACCGATTATATTCAAAATGCCGAACAAAATGACAATACTATCTGGCAAAGGATCAAAAAAGGTTAAAGATGTCTGACCATGTAATCATAGTCACTGTTCCGGATGATTTTTTACCAGATAGTTTTAGATTTTTAATCTATGATCTTACAGAAAATCAAACCCAAATAATTTCAGAAAGTTTACTCCGTCTCAACAAAGTGGGAAACATAGTAGTGTATTCCGCTAGACCTACCGATTCAATAGATTGGATATTAGACAAAAAACTCAAAAGCGACTTTATAATCTTTAATGCAGACTCTCTCGATGATACCATGGTAGGATATTTTGCTGCCCAACGAAATTCTTATTACTTTGGCACATTAAAAAAATTGAATAAAATTAACAAATCTGCTATATACTCAGTCGAAGATGTTGTAGAATTGCTTACTTTTAGAATGGAAAATAATGAAACAATTTAACAATCAATTACAGGGAAGGACGGTTGTTTTCAAAGAAAACGAAAACATTAACCAGGCCCTCAGGCGTTTCAAGAAAAAAATCGAAGATTCTAATATTTTAGATGATCTTAGAAAACATGAATTTTACGAAAAACCAACCAGTATTCGTAAACGGAAAAAATCTGCTGCCAAAGCAAGATGGCGTAAAAAATTAAGAGAACAACAACTTCCGGCAAAACTTTTCTAAGAAAGGTATCAAATGCGTATCGAAGACGAAGTCAAATTAGACTTTCGTGATGTGTTGATCCGTCCCAAACGTTCTACTTTAAGCAGCCGAAAAGAAGTAGAACTTTCCAGAACTTATAAATTCCGTCACAGCAGTCAAGAATGGACGGGCGTTCCCATAATGGCTGCCAACATGGATGGAGTAGGTACGATCGAAATGGCTAAGACTCTTTCCGGGCATAGTATGTTTACCTGTTTGGTAAAGTCTTACGACGAAGAGGACCTGTTTGACTTAGCCACTGAGTACAGCGGCAATTGTTTCGCTGTCAGCACCGGCACTGGCGAACGAGATTTCCAAAGACTGAGCCGAATAATCAATGCCTATCCAGAGATCCGTTTCGTCTGCATCGACGTAGCCAACGGCTACAGCGAAACATTCGGTGATTATGTCGCAGACGTCCGTGACGCCTGGCCAGACAAAACCATCATCGCCGGTAATGTGGTCACTGCTGATATGACCCAAGAACTTATTTTACGGGGAGCCGACATCGTCAAAGTTGGAATCGGACCGGGATCGGTATGCACGACTAGGATACAGACTGGAGTTGGCTACCCGCAACTTTCTGCGATCATTGAGTGCAGTGATGCGGCCCATGGGCTCGGCGCCCATATCGTTGCTGATGGTGGCTGCACTTGCCCAGGCGATGTGGCTAAGGCATTTGGCGCAGGCGCAGACTTCGTCATGCTGGGTGGGATGTTAGCCGGCCACGACGAAGGCGGTGGCGAAGTCAAGGACGGCCTAGTTACCTTTTACGGCATGAGTTCGGACACAGCAATGAATAAGCATAGCGGCGGCGTTGCTGAATATAGAAGTTCAGAAGGACGCACAGTAGAAGTAAAATACAAAGGTCTAGTAAAAAACACAGTGCTAGATCTGCTGGGGGGACTCCGCAGTGCCTGTACTTATGTAGGCGCCCCGACCCTAAAACAGCTATCGAAATGCACTACATTTATCCGGGTCAATCGACAAATCAATGATGTATTTGTAAAAAATAATATTTGACTTAAACGATAATAGAAAGTATAATAGCAGCATGACCGCACTTACTGATATCATGATCGACATGGAGACCTTAGATGTTCTCCCCACAGCAACTATTTTAACGATTGGCGCAGTCAAATTTGATCCATTCGGTGACGATATATCTGAACCATCTTGTGAAAAGTTTTATGTTAAAGTAGACTTAGATAGTTGTGATCGCATAGGTTGCACCGTAAGCCAATCTACCCTAGACTGGTGGGCAAATCAAAGTAAGGCAGCACAGGAAGAAGCATTCGATCCTGAAGGCAGAATCAATATCGTTGATGCTATGAATCAACTATACAAATTCTGCTGGGGAGCGAAACGGGTTTGGAGCCATGGGGCAGGATTTGATGTCATAATCTGCGAACACCTTTTCCGCAAGATCGGGAAAGCCATCCCTTGGAGTTTTTGGGAAGTCAGGGATACACGCACATTGTTCGATCTCGGTATAGATCCGCAGCGGCCACCTGTGCTGAAACATCATGCGCTAGAAGATGCTTGGAATCAGGCAGTGGGTGTACAAAATGTGTTTAAGAAATTGAGATCTGCAAGCAGCATGGATGGAAAATTGTTCACACCACTGGCAAAACAGAGATAAATTAAGCAATCAACGATGTATTTTTAAAATAAAAGAAAGGAAAACAACCGTGAACGAACGAATTCAAGAACTAGATTATATTAGGTTAAATTATGAATCCAATAATCTATAACGGTAAAAAAATAATAAAGATAGAAAAAACTTCTCCTGGACTTTTTCTTACCTGGCTTTTAAATAATATTTGTACCTATCATTGTAGTTATTGTCCTGAAATTGTGCATGGCGGCAAAAATCATCACTACGATTGGAAACATGTAAAGCCTTTTTTAGATCGGTGCTTTGAAAAATTCTCTTATGTCCACTGCAGTCTTTCAGGCGGAGAACCTACAGTAAGTCCTTTTTTTAAAGATTTAGTTGACACCATTTATGATAAAGGCGGAACTGTGCATGTGACTACAAATCTTGTACGTTCTTGGGATTATTGGAAAGATATAGCTTATAAATTTTGTTCTATAAGCGTAAGCTATCATTCAGAATTTGTAATATCAGAAGAGGAAGAGGACGAATTTATTGATAAGTTATCAAAATTATCTCACAAATCCTATGTTACATTAAGAATAATGATGCATCCCAGAAATTGGGATAGATGCGTTAGAATGTATGAAAAGGCTTTGTTAGCATCTGAACCTTTTACTATCGAAGTGGTAAGAATATTACCTGACTTTGGTACGGGAATTAATTATTTTGATGCATCTTACACTGACGAACAATTAGATTTTTTAAAAAACACGCCTATAGTCTTCGGAGATCCGAAACTAAAAAAATTAACTAATCATCGAATGAACAAAACAAAATCAAATGTGTTATATGATGATGGATCTCAAGAATTTTTTTCTTTAAACATACAATCGGATCTAGAAAAAACTAAATCAAATAATTTTTTCGGATGGGAATGCTCTATAGGATTAGAAAGTTTATTTGTTTTACATGACGGAAGAGTGCAACGTGCAAATTGTGAAGTTGGCGGTCATCTAGGAAATATAGTTACAGGATTTGACTGGCCTAAAGAAAAGATAATTTGTAATAAAAACATTTGTCATTGCGCGGCTGATGTAATCATCACGAAGGAAAGCAGAAGTGATCGTGTTCACGCATTGAATCGTGCCTGTCAGATATTGAAGGAGAAGTTCACTCTAGAGGAGATAAAATGAAGGTTTACATAATATTCGCCGCAATATGTGGCATCGTTGCCCTGATCACAGCAGGCCTATGGTCTGTGAGGGACCAACATCTCGCATGGCATTTTTTCTTCTGCAAGTATTACGATTCTGTGTGTCAATGAGAGGATAATCATGTACGGACTATACAAATTTTTGCGATTACTGTTTAGGACTTTCTATCAATTGCTGGATCCCAACTTCAATGGTATGAGAAATGCTCCCATGCAGATCAAATACATCGCCAGCATCATGCTGGCCTGTTTTTGGGCCCTGGCGTTTTCATTATATGCGGGCGAGATGTGGTATCTGGGATACAATGTGTTTGGACACATGGCCATCGTCAGCATGGCGTTCATAACTTGGTTGGTGATCAAGACTGTGCAGAAACAGTATCCCGATCGACCAAAATATGATCAACTGCGACAATCGGATCGTGCCCAGAGAGATTCTGAGATGAGTGATGAAGAACGAGCCGAGAAGGCAGCGAGTATCTAAATACTGTGATCCAGAATACGCTGACAGAGATCGTCAGCTACACAGTTTGAAAACAAAAGCAAATGACAGAAACCAAAACACGCACCTGGGCTAGAGCAGTCAGTTGGAGACTGATCGCCATGTTAATAACCATACCTTTTGCAGGCTGGCAAGGGGCCATAGCTCTGGCCATCATACATACCATAATCTTTTATGTGCATGAACGTGTTTGGTTGAGAGTCAGTTGGGGCGAGCAGTGATTCCAATATGTGGTTAAGAACAATTCGGGCAGTGATGTGGTCTTTTCTGGGCATCAGAAAAAGATCCGAATATGAACAGGACGCTGAACAACTTAATCCTGTGGTATTGGTTGTTGCGGGGCTTGTAATAACTCTAGTGTTTGTGTTATCATTATTAATGTTAGTAAATTTAATTGTTTAAAGGAAACAAAATGAAATCATTTATTTTTGCAAGTTTGGTCGCGTTAAGCGTACCAGCCATGGCACAAGATGCGGCCCAAGGCAAAGTCAAGTACGCTACCTGTGTGGCCTGTCACGGCGCACAAGGTCAAGGTGGTGCAGGTCCCAAGTTGGCCGGCCAGCCAGCGGCAGACATTGAGAGGAAACTCACTGCCTACAAAAACAAGCAACAGATTGGCGCACAGAGTCAGTTGATGTGGGGCTTTGCTGCACAACTATCTCCAGCCGATATTAAAAACATCGCGGCCTATACTGCTACACTGAAGTAAAGTGTCAATCAGTAACTACATCAATCAGGAATTACGCTCTGATCATGCAGGTGAAGTTGGAGCGGTAGAAATCTATCGGGGTATAAAAGCAGTGGCCCTGTGGCGGGAAGACCCCGAATTGTTGGAGTTTGCTGATGCACATGGAGCTGTGGAACGACAGCATTTAAGAATGATGGAGTCCCTGGTACATGTGTCACAGCAAAGTCGTCTGCAGATTCCTTGGCGAATAGCAGGTTGGCTCACTGGTGCTGTGCCAGCTCTATTTGGACGCAATACAGTGTATGCTACCATACAAGCTGTGGAAACTTTTGTGGACCATCATTATCAACAACAGATTGATCAGTTATCTTCCTATCCCGAACACAACGATCTGGTAGTCGTACTTAAAAAATGCCAGGCCGACGAAGTGCATCACAAGCATGATGCTGGGTCGCGTGTTAGATCCATCAACCCTGCATTGAAATTATGGGTAAAGTTGATTGACCTGGGATCGCGCGGTGCGGTCTCTATTTGCCGTCGCATTTGAAAGGAAACATATTATGAAACTGGTTCTAAAAAATTATTGGCACACATTGCCAGACTTTGACTGGAGCAACCTGCTGTTGCGAATACCTTTGGCCGTGGTGTTTATCACACAGGGCTTGGCCAAGATGCCATTTGATCCTGCGGGTGGAGCAGCATTTGGTCTGCCGGCCTTGGTATGGTGGTTCGTGGTCTTTGGTGAAATACTAGCCGGTGTTGGTCTACTGGCGGGAGGATTAGCCACTGTGGCTAAGATTCGGGACTTGCCCTATGTTGCCGAACTGGGAGATGCACTCACTAGATTCTGCGGCCTGGTCATGTGTTGCGTGATGACCGGAGTGATCTGGGTAGTGCTCAAGCCTGAAAGTCTATGGGCTTTTATTCTCTCTGACTACTTGCACTTCAGCCTATGGATTGGTGGACTTTATTTTGCACTGAGAGGCAACTGGGCAGTAGCCAATAAAAAGAAACTACAAGCGGCCAATGTCTAAAATAGTCACAGTCTACGAACGATTTCACGCACAAAATCCTGTGCCAAATAATCCGCCGCGGGAAAAAATCTACAACAATGCGTTCAAGAGTCTGGTGGGTGTGACACTGAGTGCCCAGACTAAAGATGAACGCACCGCTGAAGCCTGCGCTAACTTATTCGCTCATGCTGAAACTCCGGAAGAAATCCTATCCCTGGACATAGACAAATTAAAACAATTAATACGGCCTGCTGGTATGTACAACAACAAGGCCAAGAATCTGAAGTTGATGAGTCAGCAACTGTTGGATCGTCATGCCGGCACAGTGCCCAATGATAGAAAGCAGTTGATGCAGTTGGCAGGCGTGGGTCGCAAAAGCACAGACATCATGATGCGTTTTGTGTTCAATGAACCTGCTATCGCCGTGGACACCCATGTGCATCGTATCAGCAACAGACTGGGCATAGCAAATACAAAAGCAGAACACAAGACCGCAGAAACATTAGAGCAGGATACCCCTGATCAGTATCGCTGGGGTGCTCATGAATGGTTGATAGATCACGGCAAGTATATCTGCCGTGCCAGATCACCCAAATGCGATCAATGCATGTTCACAGACATCTGTGATCACTACCAAGAAAGACAGAGTGATCATGCAAAATTTTAATTTTTTAAAGAGGAGACTGAAATGAGTGTAGTAACTAACTTGAACGATAAGTTCTTTGATCGACCTTTGATCGAACTGGACAACCGAACACTGTACTGGATCATTGGTTTGAGTGCCACTCTAATCATGGCCATGACCGTGGCAGACTTTGCTGCTGCCAAGTTCCTGGATTTTGGTTGGGTAGTGACACCTGCCGGCGCCATGCTATTTGCTGTGGTGTTTGTGGTCAGAGACATGTTGCACAAACTGGCCGGTGCTGCTGTGGTGCAACGAGTGATTCTAATAGGTGTGGTCTTGAATCTTGCTGTGGCAGCATTCATGTATGCCATGACCTTTATTCCTGCTCCGGCATTTAGACCCAGTGTGAACTTTGATGCTGTGTGGAAGATGAGCCTGGGCATAGTGATCGGTTCAGAAATCGCCACTGTGGTCAGCCAGTGGGTCAACACCTGGGTGTATCAAGTGCTGTGGGAACGTGACTGGGGTTCGTGGGCAAGAACATTTGTCAGCAACCTAGTCAGCTTGCCAGTGGATGCTGTTTTATTTGTACTGTTTGCCTTTGTGTTTATTCCTCCGCTGTTGGGTGGTGATGCCATGGATCTCAACAAGGCCATCGCTAGGATCGTGAGCGGCAGCACCCTGTTCAAACTAGGAGTGATCTTGGCACTGACACCTTTGGTCAGTCTTGCACCATGGCGTGAAGAAGCTAGGGCCATGAAGTGATCGAATGGATTAGAAAACCCTGGCAATTCTGGTTTGAGTGGTCAATAACCGCAATCCTAATAGTAGGTGCGGTTTTGACTTCTATGAATATCTATCCACTAAATATATGGTTCCTGTTTGTTTCCAATCTAGGTTGGGCCATACAGGCCATCATGTGGCGCAAGTGGAGTCTTCTCACTGTACAGACAGTGATCACAGTGATCTATTTGCCGCCCTTGATCAAGAGTATATTAACATGAAGGATATTAACAGTCATGAATTTGGCTGCTGTTCTAGTAATTTTTTGGCATTGTGATTGGGCAGCATCAAGAGCCCTGCTGCCCAATACCGAAATCATGCCCTGCATCGAAATCACAGAAATTGTCAAGCGTGAAAAGTTTGGCGGCGATTGGAATCTGTATCTTGAATGGTGGAGAGCCAACCGAGATCGAGAATACGCTGACAGAGATCGTCAGCTGGGTCATGCAGGCTGTAATTTGGCGGAAACATAGCCTATTCATCGTCCAGGCTGTGATCACTGTGATCTACATCGTAGGTATCGTAAATATTTTTATCTAGCTGTATAATCTCAGAGATAAATAAAATCGTAAATTGTACCACTATTAGGGCAATTTTCAGGGCATAGAGCCTAAAAAATAGATCTTACTTTATAAGGAGATATGTATGTCTAAGATCATCGGTATTGACCTCGGAACCACCAATTCGTGCGTGGCCATCATCGAGGCAGGAAAATCCAAAGTAATCGAAAATTCAGAAGGTGCTCGCACTACACCTAGCATCGTTGCCTACACAGAAAACGAAATCCTGGTCGGAGCCAGCGCTAAAAGACAGGCCGTAACTAATCCCAAAAACACCATTTATGCAGCCAAACGGTTGATCGGTCGCAAGTTCAAAGAACAGGCTGTACAAAAAGATATCGATTTAATGCCATACGAAATTATGGAATCTAAAAACGGAGATGCATGGGTTCGAGCACAGGGCAAAGAACTAGCACCGCCCCAAATCTCTGCTGAAGTCCTTCGCAAGATGAAGAAGACCGCAGAAGATTATCTAGGCGAAACTGTTACCAAAGCAGTTATCACAGTTCCTGCTTACTTCAATGACAGTCAAAGACAGGCAACCAAAGATGCTGGACAGATCGCTGGTCTAGAAGTTCTGCGTATCATCAACGAACCTACAGCGGCCGCGCTGGCTTATGGTGTTGATAAAACTGATAAGAAAGATCGAAAAATCGCCGTGTATGATCTAGGAGGCGGTACATTTGACGTTTCGATCATTGAAATCGCAAATGTCGACGGTGACAAGCAGATCGAAGTGTTGTCGACTAATGGTGATACATTCCTGGGAGGCGAAGACTTTGATCAACGTATCATGGATTTCTTGGTCGATGAGTTTAAGAAAGAAAACGGTGTAGATCTCAAGAACGACGTCCTAGCATTGCAACGTCTTAAAGATGCTGCAGAAAAAGCCAAGATCGAACTGTCGAACAGCGCTCAGACAGAAGTTAACTTACCTTATGTAACCGCAGATGCGTCTGGTCCGAAACATCTAGTAGTTAAGATTTCTAGGTCTAAACTAGAAAGCCTAGTTGAGGATCTTATCCAACGCAGCCTAGAACCCTGCCGCATCGCTATGAAGGATGCTGCTGTTACGGCTGCAGACATCGATGAAGTCATCCTCGTTGGCGGTCAGACCCGTATGCCTAAGGTCCAGGAAGAAGTCGAGAAATTGTTCGGCAAGGCTCCTCGTAAAGACGTTAACCCCGACGAAGCGGTAGCAGTTGGTGCCGCAGTACAAGGTGCTGTGCTAGGCGGTGATCGAACAGATGTTCTTCTGCTAGATGTCACTCCGCTGAGCCTCGGTATCGAGACATTGGGCGGTGTGATGGCCAAGATCATCCAAAAAAATACCACTATTCCTACTAAGGGGCAGCAGACATTTTCCACCGCAGAAGACAATCAACCTGCTGTAACTATCAAGGTATTCCAGGGAGAAAGAGAGTTAGTTCAACATAACAAAATGCTAGGCGAATTCAACCTCGAAGGAATCGCACCGGCACGTAGAGGTATGCCACAGATCGAAGTTACTTTCGACATCGATGCTAATGGCATCATGCACATCTCTGCCAAAGACAAAGGCACAGGAAAAGAAAATAAGATCACGATTAAGTCTGACTCTGGTCTTAGCAAAGAAGAAATCGAAAAAATGATCAAAGAAGCCGAAGCCAATGCTGATGCAGACAAAAAAGCCAGAGAATTAATAGAAGCACGGAATCAAGCAGAATCTACTGTATATGAAGTAAAACGTGACGTAGAGGAATTTAAAGACACACTCACAGACTCAGAAAAATCAGAAATCGAATCTGCTGTTGCCTCAGTTGAACAAGCAGTCAAAGGGGATGACACAGATAAGATTAAATCTGAACTAGAAAAAGTTTATCCTGCGATGAAGATTCTTTTGGAAAAACGTACTGCTAAAGAACAAGCAGAAAAACCCAATCCGGAATCACAGGATGATAATGTAGTCGATGCTACATACACAGAAACCAAGAATTAATAATAGGGACACCATCGGGTCCCTCGTTAATCTTACTTTATAAGGAGAAAATACGAATGAAAGTAAATCCAATCAGAGATAGAATTTTAGTAAAGCCTTTAGAGACCGATACAGTTACAGCATCCGGCATCGTGATCCCCGATACTGCGCAAGAAAAACCAATGCAAGGAGAAGTACTCGGAGTAGGGGCCGGTAAAATCACGGATGAAGGAAATCTAGTTCCTATGACCGTGAAAATCGGAGATAAGATTCTGTACGGAAAATTTTCTGGACAGGCTGTAAAAATTGAAAATAAAGATCACATCATTCTCAAAGAAGATGATGTATTGGCTATCGTAGAATAAGGAGACAGACATGCCATCGAAACAAGTAACATTTAGCGACAGCAGTCGTGCAAAATTAGTAGAGGGTGTAAACATCCTCGCCAATGCAGTTAAAGTAACATTAGGTCCTAAAGGACGCAATGTAGTGATCCAAAAATCATTTGGATCTCCCGTGATCTCCAAGGACGGTGTCACAGTGGCCAAAGAAATCGAATTAGAAGATAAACTACAGAACATGGGCGCTCAGATGGTCAAGGAAGTCGCCTCAAAAACCGCAGACAAAGCAGGCGATGGCACTACCACTGCCACTGTGCTCGCGCAGAGCATTGTCAAAGAAGGCATGAAATTCGTTACCGCAGGTATGAATCCCATGGATCTCAAGCGAGGCATCGACAAAGCGGTGGATGCTGCTGTGGAAGAACTTTCTAAGATTTCCAAAGAATGCAAGACTAACAAAGAAATCGAACAGGTCGCATCTATCTCTGCTAACAGCGACGAAACTATTGGAAAAATCATCGCCAAGGCCATGGAGAAGGTGGGCAAAGAAGGTGTCATCACAGTCGAAGACGGTAAAGGTCTCAAAGACGAATTGGAAGTTGTTGAAGGTATGCAGTTTGATCGCGGTTGGGATAGCCCCTACTTCATCAACACACCGGATAAACAAACTGCTGTATTCGAAGATCCATATATCCTTTTGACTGATAAAAAGATTTCGAACATCCGCGATTTGATTCCTGTACTAGAAGCAGTGGCCAAGACCGGTAAACCATTGTTAGTAGTCGCTGAAAGCACAGAGGGTGAAGCATTAGCCACATTGGTGCTGAACTCGATGCGAGGAATCATTAAGAGTTGTTCAGTCAAGGCACCCGGCTTTGGCGATCGCCGTAAGGCCATGCTTGAAGATATCGCTATCCTAACAGGTGGTACCGTGATCGCCGAGGATCTTGGACACACATTAGAAAAGACCACGTTAGATCAATTAGGTCGTGCATCTAGAATCGAAGTGGCCAAAGAAAATACTACCATCGTCGGAGGGGTAGGAGATAAGGAATCTATCAAACAACGTTGTGCAGCCATCAAAGTGCAGACCGAAGAAGCGACCAGCGACTATGATAAAGAAAAGTTGCAAGAAAGATTGGCCAAATTAGCAGGCGGTGTTGCGGTAATCAAAGTTGGTGCTGCCACCGAAGTAGAAATGAAAGAGAAAAAAGATCGAATCGATGATGCTTTGTGTTCAACCCGTGCGGCCGTGGAAGATGGAATCGTTCCCGGGGGAGGTGTGGCCTTGATCCGATCTAAAACAGCGATCAAAGATCTCAAAGGCGCGAACACTGATCAAGATGCTGGTATCAAGATCGTGCTGCGTGCCATGGAAGAGCCCCTGCGCCAGATCGCTACCAATAGCGGTGATTCTGCCGATGTAGTAGTCAATAGAGTCGTAGAAGGTTCCGGGACTTTCGGTTACAATGCGGCCACACATCAGTTCGGTGATCTATTAGAGATGGGTGTTATCGATCCTACCAAAGTGGCAAAAACTGCTTTGGTGAATGCTGCTTCAATCGCAGGACTGTTGTTGACCACCGACTGCGCTATCACTGAAATAGCGATCAAAGAAGAGAAAGGTGTTCCAAATCCCGGAATGGATATGGGCATGTAATGATCCAATGGGGGCCAGTCCCCCATTGACTCGCACAGACAGAGACAGTAAAATATAAATATGTTGCAGGACACCTATATGGGTTCAGCACAAGGGCATAGGGCCCAAACTTATCTTACTTTTTAAGGAGATTTTAAAATGACACAATTACAACGTTTTGACACACAGGCATTAAACAGAGCATTAGTTGGCTTTGATAGGATTTTCGATGACATGGAGCGTCGATTCTCCAACCAGATCAGCAATAATTATCCTCCATACAATGTAGCCAAACTACAGGAAAATCTCTACGAGATCGAGATGGCTGTCACTGGCTTCGAAAAAGACGAAATCAAGGTCACTGTAGAACAAAACGAACTTACCATCATTGGCGAAAGAGATAAGAACGATGATGTTACAGTAGAGTTTTTACATAGAGGGTTGGCTCTTAGAGATTTCGAGCGTAAGTTTACTCTCGCTGAACATATGAAAATCGTCAGCGCAACTATTAAAAACGGTATTCTACAGATCAGAATCGAGCGAGAAATTCCAGAAGAAATGAAACCTCGAGTAATCGATATCGTCGAAATCAAATAAAGTATTAGTCACAGAGTTCGGGGGAGACTCCGAACTCAACTCGGGAGAAAAGATGTCTATAGATGCACAAATCGACGAAAAAATAACAACTAGTCTACAACCTCCGAAAATGTGGAAAGTTATATTTTTGAACGATGATAAAACGCCGATGGAGTTCGTTATCGATCTGTTAACTCAGATTTTTAGACACGACGAAACCACTGCTAAAAATTTAACTTTAGAAATACATCAAACAGGCAGCGCGGTAGTAGGTGTTTATACGCACGAGATAGCAGAAACAAAAGGAATCGAATCTACCACATTAGCTCGCAGTCATGGTTTTCCTTTGCAAATTACTTTAGAAATGGAACAATGACATTCGATGATGTTAAATTATTAAAATATAAATCAACCGGAGCCCGTAGATTCGGATTTTGGGTGCATTTTAGAGACAGGCGTCCAGTATCTGAATCTAATGGTACCCGAGGTCGAAAAAAGATGTTGCAATTTTTTGAAGAAAGCCTAGGACCACTGGGAAAAAAATGGAATTATCAAAGGACTGATCGAGAATATATTCTGAAATTAAATGACGAAAAAGATTTATTATTTTTTTTGTTAAGGCTTAAAGATTAAATACATATATTATGAGCCTAAAAGAACTTACTTACGAAGAACACAAATTCGCCGAAACAAGACCATTTGTTAAAATTTTGTTTAAAGGTGATATCGATCCTCAATTATACGCGACGTATCTATATAATCAATTTCCTATGTATGAAATATTAGAGGTCTGTACTATGCCTCACGGAATTTTAAACGATGTTCCGGGAATTTTACGTAGCAAAGCGATCCGAACAGATTTCGAAGAACTATGGAAAGGTGAAGTTGCACCAGCACTGTGTCCAGTAGTTAAAGATTATACAAAATATATCATCAGTATCAAAGATGATGTTAGAAAACTAATGTCCCATATCTATGTCAGACATATGGGAGATCTAGCTGGCGGTCAGATGATCGCTAAAAGAATCCCAGGCAGCGGAAAATATTATCAATTCGAGAACGTCGATGATTTAAAAACAAAGATACGTGCCAAAGTCGACGACTCGATGGCTGACGAAGCAAAATTATGTTTCGGATACGCTGCTAGATTTTTTGAAGAGATGATGCAGTATGTCAAACAGTAATGTCTGGCAGACGCTGATTGAGATACAAGATCTATTCATAAATCATTTTTCTCGGACAGGATTAGAAATATTCGAACCGGGTATGGACAGATTCAATCAGCCCGGTTGGGTCAATAGAGTGTGGACTGGAACATTCTATCGAAGGGCACACGTAGACGTAGTCGACGCCCGAGAAACCAAGGGACTGTGGATGATGCACTGTTGCGTATTTCCACACACAAACAATCCTGCTCCTATATTCGGATTTGATGTCATCGCAGGTAAAAACAAGATCACGGGCTGTTTCGTAGATTATTCACCTACCTCAGATCGTGAACATCCTATGTGCGAATGGTTCGCAGAAGAAGTAGCTAGCCTAGAGTGGCGAAAAGAACGTGCTCTGCCAGATTGGGCTCAGCGCATATTCAGTCCCTCGATGGTGGCCGCGGGCAATGTACAGGACGAAACCGAACTGGCACAGATCCGAGAGCTAGCAGAAAAGTGCGTATATAACTATACTGCCACAGTTATGGACACTGCATGGACCATCACAGACAATACATTCGAACAAAACTATTACGCACAGAACCAAAAGCAGAATCCGCACACACCTAGAGTCATGGTCAGCCTGGGTCTGTCAGAAAAAGATGTCCGTGTGTTTATCCAGGATTGTCTGTTCCCAGAAATACGATAAATACTCTAATGCGAGCATTTGAATTTTTATCTGAATCAATACTTTTAGAAAAAGCCCGAGGTCTCTTGTACAGAGATAGAGGTGACAAGTTTGTCAATCCGCAAGGGCAGGAAATCGAATTCCAACAGGTCGCTTATATACCAAGCCAACCTGGTGCCTATAAGACCAAAGAAGAATTAGATGCGGGGGTCGAGCAACTAAAGAAAAACTATCCGAATGTAGTGTTTGTAAACAATCAAGATAATTCTATGCGGGCAGTGGCTGTTCTAGAGTTCAAAGATACCAAGACCAACAAGATGGTATATTTTGCTAGATATTTCAAACAAATTACCAATGACATGACAGGACAATGGAAGAACGACGGTCTTCCTGGTAATTATCAATTGCAAAAGGCTTCTAGCCTTAAATCTAGTTATAAAATGAAACCATTAGATATTTTTGCACCTGGTTCAAAATTTGCAACACCACAGGCACTGATCAAAGAACTATCTGCATCACCAAACGGACAACCATTGGCAGCCGATGCCGCTGTAATATTACGAGGTCAATTACCGATGTTCAAAGGTATGGCTGAAAAAGAAACTGCAATCAGAGATGATTTTGGTGAAGTACTCGCTCCTATAGCATTGTTGGTCGGCTTAATTAAAACACCAGGTTCCGAAGAAGCGAGGGAAACTTTAAACAACAATGCGCCTTGGTCTGGAACTATCAAGTTTTCGAATCAGAAAACCAGCGGATTGGTCGATAGTGAAATAGAATTGCCAACAGGAATAACACTAGGAATATCCAGCAAAGGTAAGGACGGAGCAAAAGCTAGTATAAAAAACATCTATGACGGAATCAAAGTCATAGAAAAGCAGCAAGACCAATCTTTAATAACAAACAACCCAGAAGCTATAGCCATAATCAAAATAGTCGCGGAAGCGTCGTCTGTTAATGGACCGTTCGCTATTGCCGAAGAATTAAAAAAACCGGACGTCGTTGCTCTTCAGCCGATCATCAAAGATCTGATCGCTAAAAACCCACCGGACTTCAACGCCTATCCTCAATATCAATCTGTTCTAGAATCCTATGCCAGTAGGAAAAAAGCAGACAAAAAGAATCCTAGATATAATATAGGTTATCAAGTATTATCGGTCATCGCTGAGGATATGGCATCAGAAGTAAACAAAATTAAGGGGTTTGGAGACACCTGTATTAAATTAGTCAACTCGTCTCCTATCGTGCAAATCTATACTCAAACTGCCAAACAAGGTAATGATGTCGCTGTCACAGGTTTTGATGCATTATATCCTCCTAACTTTAAAGGCAAGATATCTCTAGATGCCAGCAAGGTTTACTATTCAACCGGTACTAATGGTCGTTACACATTCGCATTTGATCCTTCATAATCACAGCTGATAATTCTTTAGTTCGCTCCGTTAAATAATATACAACCCAACCCGGGAGCGAATAGAATGAAAAAAGTTATAATAACGAGCATTGTTGCGGGATTGTTTTCTATCCCTAGCATTGCTGTGGCCCAAGATGCGACCACTGTTAACACCAATAATAACAGCACATCAACGAGCACAGTTAACAGCACCAGCACCAATACAAACACCAATATTAACGAAACTACCGTTAACAGTGTTAGTACCAATACAAACAACAATAACAACGTCAGCACTAGTACCAGTACTAATACCAACAACAATGTCAATACTGGTCATACGACCAGCGCTAACACGAATACTAACAATAATAACAACACCAGCACCAGCGATAATACCAATCGTAATATCAATTCTGGAGATATGACTAATCGTAATATCAACGATTCGACCATAAATCAAAAGATAGAACAACCTCCCCCGACTGCTATAGCACCTGCTATGATGAGCGGAGGCAACAACGATCTATGTACAGTTGGCACCAGCGGTGCTGTACAGACACAGATCCTTGGAGTCAGTTCAGGCGGCACGGTCCGTGATATGAACTGCGAAAGATTGAAAAACGCCAAGACTCTATATGACATGGGCATGAAAGTGGCCGCTGTGGCAACCTTATGTCAAGACCGCAGAGTGTTTGATGCCATGTGGAACGCTGGCACGCCTTGTCCTTACGAAGGCATGATCGGAGATAAGGCCAAAGTTGCCTGGACCAACAATCCCGACAAAGTTCCAAAACCTGAGGTGATAAAGGGTGATGACTTCTATAAGAAAACTGGCTTCGGCGCTTTGCTTGGTGCTTTGCTTTTCGCAATATTCTAACGCACAGCAGATAGATCCCACCACAGGTAATCTAATCTATACTGATGCTAATCCGCCGCCTGGTGGATATGCCGCTCAGGGTGCATCCTGGTCTGGATCATTTGTCGGTACTAATTCAAACGGTGGCGGAACTTCTGGTGGCAATGTACCAGGATTTAATCCCGCTACTGGCACATGGATGTTTGGCTATAATCAAGGTACTGTATCTTATTCTACGTCAATACCTGTTGCCTTTGCTAACGCAGGTTCTGGCGTATTAGTTGATGGATATACCTACAGTTGGAATTACCTCAATCAAGACTTCAGTAGAGGTACATTATCTGCCAACATCAATATAAGAAGTAACACAGGCGCTGTACTACACAGTTATAATTACAACATGCCTCAGACAACCGCCGGTTGGACCAATGTCAGTGGTGTACAGAATTTTGGAGTTCAATATAATCCCTTGTCTCTAGGTAGTTTAAATCTCAGTTTAACCGGTAAAGATGATCGTTGGTGGGCAGGATATTACGGTCCGCAGATCAAAGACGTAGATGTAAGATTAAAATACTCTGTAGATCCTTGTGTAGCCAATCCGTTGTATTCTAGCAGTTGTCCGGGATTCAATGACATAGTTACATCAGGCAATTTGATGGGCAGTAATCCATCGATAAGCTGGGGGCAGTCTTTCAATGAAATCATAGCCATAAGCACAGCACTACAACATGGTGGCTTGGGAGTAAAAGTACATGGATTTAATTGGGGCTACGATGTAAAAAGCAATGATCCGTATTGTGCTGTTTGGTTGATATTATGTTTAGATAAAAGAGATCCTTTGGCCAGAACAACTGTTAATATTACGGATAGTGCGGGTCAAAGCATTTATTCTGTTACCAGAGATTACAATGATATCAATAGCTATCAAAGTAAATCATATTCATACAATTTACCCAACAGTACAAATAGTTTAAGTTTAGGAAATTTTTCAATACAAGGTCAAACTTGGGACAATGCAGAAATACAAAATATCTATGTCAATGCTAGATATACTCCAGATCAATGCGTGATGAATCCTTTGTTTAGTGTTAGCTGTACTGGTTATGCAGAAGCTTTCTTTCAACAACAATGTTCTGCTAATCCGTTATATGATCAGACCTGTCCCGGATATGCACAGGCCTATTACGACCAACAATGTAGCACGAGTGCTCTGTACGACAGCGGCTGTCCCGGATATGCCGCAGCATACTTAACTCAACAGTGTTCTATAAACACTCTGTACAGCGCTTCGTGTCCAGGATATCAGCAGGCTTATTTCAATCAACAGTGCAGCCTGAATTCTCTATACAATGAAAGTTGTCCGGGATATGCACAGGCTTATTTCAATCAACAGTGCAGTCTGAATCCTCTATACAATGAAAGTTGTCCGGGATATGCACAGGCATACTTCGATCAACAATGCCAACTAAATGCTCTTTACAACAGCCAATGTCCGGGATATGCCGCTGCCTTCGTACTCCAGAATTCTCCCTCTACCGCCGTAGAATCCAAGATCGCGGTCGTAGAACAGCCTTCGACGACCAGTTCTCTGATCGTAGCAGATCCAACTAGGAATGAATCTACAGTAGTGGTAGATGCTGGCGGAGTAGAACTATCGACTACTGGAGAAATATCTGCCCCAACCGGTCAGACTGGATCAGCCAAAGAATCTATCAAAGAAGCAGCCAAGGATGCTGAAAAACAAGAAACCAAAAAGGAAGAAGAGAAAAAACAGTCTAATCCTAGGGCCGTGGCCGTGGCTAGATCGGCAGCCGCTGCTGCTACTAGACTAGCAGAGTCTCGTGCGCAAGAAGCAGTTGAAATTTCACAGTTGGACCAGTCTGTGAGCGAAGCGGCAGGTTTGGGCACTGGCATCACCCTACAGGGATTCCGTCCTATAGGTGTGAGTCAAGATTCTTCAGAAGAATCTAGAACATCTGAAAGATCCTCTTCGCAGAATAATCTAAATCTACAGGCCAACAATAATACCAAAACCAATGAAGTGCCGGGATCACAGCCACCAACCGGACCTAGTGTTCGACGAGGCGGTGCTGTAGAAGGTATGGAAGGCGGAGCAGATATGAGCACACTGGCAGCAGCACCAGCAGATTTCAATACCTATCTAAATTCACAGTTGAAAGACAGCCAGTTCTATACCAGCAGAGAGATTTACAGAGGGCAGAGAAACGTGGATAACGCTGCCGCTCTCAGAGGGCTAGGCTCTGATAGATTACATCAGCGCATGGTCGATCAGCAGTATAACATAGGACAGTGATATGTTTGAGGCGTTTATGGTTTTTTATCTGTTAGAAATTTTAGTGCTGACATCGGTGGCTGTATGGTACTATCGAGAACCTAAACAAGTAGAAAAGAAAATACATGACCCGTGGGGGTTTTGGAAAGGAGAGAAATAATGTCAAAAAACATCGACGAACAAGTAGACAAACTAGAAGCCGCAGTCGACCCTAACACAGTGATCTCGATAGGAGGATACAATTTCACTCCTGCTAAACTAATGATAGCAGGCGGTATCCTATCATCGGTGCTAGGTGGTCTTTGGGGTGCCTTCGAAGTGTACAAAGACTACATGTCAATGAAAGAAGCCATACAGACCTATGTGGCTCCAGATCTATCCGAACTCAACAAGAAGATAGAGTTGGCTGTACAAAACACCGAAAAGACTATGCAATTTACCAACGAAATCAAAAATGATTTAAAACAGGATATCCGCAGGCTAGAAGGTGTAGTAGAATCAGTAGAGCGTAGCTCAAAACAACTACAGAGAGAAACACTGGCAGATGTCAAAGACATGCGGAACGAGCTCCGTGATACACGCAAAGAAGTAGATCGCGAGATGCGTAATCAAAAAGCAGATCTCGAAAAGAAGATCAAAGAAGCTGTGGATAATCCGCTGGCGGGAAAATAAAAGCAGATAATAGTCGATCATGAAAAGCCCGGATTATCCGGGCTTTTTTGTTAAATAATACTGTGGTTTGAAAAAGGAGCGCAGTGATGTTGAAAAAAATCTTAACACTAATAGCCTTGACTGCGGGCATAATCCACCCTTCAACAGCCAGTGAGATAACTCAGTTTCCTACCAGCCTGATGTGCGTAGATAAACGAGGTATCACCCAGACCATTACAGAGTTCGAAGAACTGAGTTTCGCTGGCGGAGTTTCGATGAGAGACCTGCCTGGAGTAGGTTTGGTAAAAAACAACCTAGTCATATTCGTCAACCCAAAAACACAGTCTTGGACTATCGTTGAACGATTTACCAAAGATATGTATTGCGTCGTAGCCGTAGGTGAAGGTTTTCGTCCACTAAGTGGTCAATGATGACTCCCTGGGAAATTTGGTTCGATAATTGGGTGCGTTTTTCTTTGGAATTTTGGTATCTTCCTTACAGAATCATCGGATCTCTTTAGTTGACAATCTAACATACTGATAGTATAATATTAGTATGAAAATACAATTAGTATCTGATCTACATCTAGAATTCTCCGACATCAACATCAAAAACACCCAAAATGCGGATGTGTTGATCCTCGGAGGTGATATCATGCTGGCTGAGAAAGTTTTAAAGCCCGAAAGCGAACTAGGCGTCCGTTTCAGAGATTTCCTCAAGCGATGCAGTTTCCAATTCCCCCACGTGATCTACATCGCTGGCAACCACGAGTTCTATGGTGGCTACTGGTCAAAGAGCATAGACAATCTACGTGCGGCCTGTTCGGTCCACGATAACATCTACTTCCTCGAGCGTGAAACCAAAATCATAGATGATGTGGTGTTCATAGGAGGCACGCTTTGGACGGATATGAACCGTGGCGATCCCTTGACTCTACACGCGGTCCGTGATATGATGAACGATTTTCGTGCTATTACCGATGATGGATTAGGTTATACTAAATTGAAACCGTCTCGTACCGCTGATCGTCACCTCGAGACTCGTCAATATATCGAACTGATCGCTAAAGAAAATCAAGATAAGCGAGTAGTGGTAGTTGGTCATCATACCCCTAGCCATCTAAGTTGTCACGAGATGTACGGCAACGATCATATCATGAACGGTGCTTACCACAGCGATCTTACCGACATCATGTTAGATCATCCTCAGATCAAACTTTGGACGCATGGACATACGCATCATTGTTTTGACTATATGGTGGGTGATTGTCGTGTTGTGTGTAATCCTCGTGGTTACCATCAGACCAATGGTTGGAGCGAAGATACCGGATGGGATCCGGAGAAAGTCATTGAACTATGAAAAAAACTTACTACGAAAAGCAGGGACGACGATATGTTCCCGTGGCAGAGTACGACAACGATTGGTTAGACAGTTTCCCCAAAGGTACTCATCTGGTCATGTCGTACCCCGGTGGTTCCAGCCGGCGTTTTAACATCGACCCTGCCTATGCGGCTATGATCGCTGCCGGTCGTGTGGCGGAAGATGCGGTCTGTACCGCCATGGTCAAGGCGGACGAGATACAGCCGACCCGTCGTGCGATGACTGAAGCAGAGCGAGATGCCTGGAACAATCTCATCGCTGTATGGGGCGACGAAGCCCGTAGCCTACGCAGACCCGCCATGCGTGATGTAGCGGAAGCAGGTGTCAAGGCTATGATGGCTGAAGCAGATAAACTCATGGCGCATGAATCTGTGCGTCGTGCCTACGAACATTTTCAACTGATGTGCAAATTGGCGAAAGAAAATGAATATCAAAACTCGTAAAAGCCAGATCCGGACCATCCGCCAAGATGATCCCAGATTCCAAATCCAGGATGAGTTTTTTATGGCTACCAGAGCAGGATTTGAGATCTCAGATCGCTGTCCCGCAGAATACAAGGTAGTTCTACAGGAATGTATCAACAACGGTTGGCTGAAACCTGTGGCATACATGACGGAACGAGAACTGCTGTTTGGAGGGCTGAGCAGTGAATAATTTTAATTATCAACCAAACTATCCTATTGCTAGTACCAATGTTAACATCGGTATTGATCCAGAATATGAGCAGCACCAAAATAGCCTCACTATGATCGCAGGCGGATGCGAAATGATGCGTGTGGCGCCAGATGGGTTCTATGTTCGAGGTATCAAGGTTCCTGTGGATGACAAAGAAGCAGAAACCGTGTATAATGCTTTTAAACAGTTTCTAACTTGGGCCGAGTTAAATCGGGGATAAAAATGGATATTCAATCAGCAGTAAATTTTTTAGTAGGATCGGTATTATTTTCAGTATCACTGATCGTCATTGGATTAGCAATTTTGGCTTTAAATAATCTATTCAGCAGA